>ENA-OSEY01001191-OSEY01001191.1-marine-metagenome-genome-assembly--contig:-NODE-1191-length-18386-cov-3.935496_pt1 | contig 18386 bp, 19 predicted proteins | sample MGYA00248465_ERZ534230 | MGnify/ENA primary metagenome ERZ534230 (study PRJEB26409, sample SAMN06344110) | marine metagenome | isolation source: Sea water from surface | place: Atlantic Ocean:Southern...
CTCGTAATGCGCGACGTCGGTCGAGGTGCCCCCCATATCGAAGGTGATCACCTTGTCGAACCCGGCCTGTTCGGCCGTGCGCACCGCGCCCACAATGCCGCCTGCCGGGCCCGACAGGATGGCATCCTTTCCCTGGAACAGGCTGGCCCCCTTCAGGCCGCCATTCGACTGCATGAACTGCAGGTTCACCCCGCCGAGCGTCGCGGCGATGCGGTCGATATAGCGGCGCAGGATCGGCGAGAGATAGGCATCCGCGACGGTGGTGTCGCCGCGCCCGACAAATTTGATCATCGGGCTCGTCTCATGGCTGGTCGAGACCTGGGTGAAGCCGATCTCGCGTGCCAGCTGCGCAATCCGTACCTCGTGATCCGGCACCCTGTAGCCATGCATCAGGACAATGGCGATGGACCGAATGCCGTCATCGAACGCCGCCTGAAGGCGCGGACGAAGCCCGTCGAGATCGAGCGGAACCAGTATCTCGTTCTTCGCGTCGACCCGTTCGGTGACCTCCTCGACACGTTCATACAGCATCTCCGGCAGGGTGATCTCGCGGTCGAACAGCCGCGGCCGCGCCTGATAGGCGATGCGGAGCTGGTCGCGAAACCCTTCGGTGACGACAAGGAGCGTGCGGTCGCCCTTGCGCTCGAGCAGGGCGTTGGTGGCGACGGTGGTGCCCATCTTGACAGCGTCGATCCCGGCTTCGGGGATCGGCTCGTTGCCGCCGACGCCAAGCAGGTCACGAATGCCCTGCAGGGCTGCGTCCTCATAGGCTTCGGGATTTTCCGATAGCAGCTTGTGCGTATGCAGCTCGCCATCCGGCGCGCGGCCGACAATGTCGGTGAATGTGCCGCCGCGATCGATCCAGAACTGCCACCCCGCCAGTTTCACGCCTGCCTCGTCCATGCTAGGAAATTCCTGTCGCTGAATTATGACTGTATTAAACGCTGATATTTTATCGACAAATTGTCAATGTAGATTCCGCTCCGATTCCTGCTGAACCGTCGCACGAGCATTCATGAGCCTTGACCTCTTCATCCCGTTCCTGATCGCAACGGTTATTCTTCTGGCCACACCGGGGCCGACCATCCTGCTTGTCGTGTCCTATGCGCTGGCGCAGGGTCGCGGCGTGGCGCTGGCGGTGGTCGGCGGGGTGATCCTGGGCGACCTGCTTGCGATGAGCGCCACCCTGCTCGGCCTCGGCGTTGTCATGACAGCCTCGGCAAGCCTGTTCACCGTGATGAAATGGGCGGGCGCGGCCTATCTTGCCTGGATGGGCTGGCGGATGATCCGGTCGGCCGGCAGGGCGACGGCCGACTTGGCCGAGGTTGCCGGAAAATCAAAGGGCGCCGCCTTCCGCGACAGTGCGCTTGTCACTTTGCTGAACCCGAAATCCATCGGCTTTTTCGTAGCGTTTGTGCCGCAATTTATCGATCCGACGGCGCGGTTCACCCCGCAATTCACCTTGATGATCGCTACTTTTGTCGGCCTTGGCGGGGTGAATGCGCTCGCCTACGCGCTTCTGGCGGCAACGCTGCGCAGCAAGGTTGCAAGGCCGGACCGGATGGCATGGCTTCAGCGCGGCAGCGGCGCGGTGCTGATCGGGCTTGCCGTCTTCACAACAACATTGCGGCGGGCATGACGCCTAGGGTTCAAGCCCACCCGATTCGACCAGCGCGATAAAGGCTGCCGCGCCCTTTTCAACATTCTCGCGCCAGTTCGCTGTGGCGTTTTCATCGGCCAGGTCGGTGACGAATTTCCAGCAGGTGAAGGGCACGCCTGCCCGGATGCAGGCCTTGGCGATGGCGTACCCCTCCATATCGACAATGTCGCTGGCCAGGTCCGGCGGCGCGGTGACGAAATTGTCGCCTGTCGACAGGCTGACCCCGTTGCCGCCGAGATCGATCACACCGGCCGCCCGCCCTTCTTCGAACGGGGTGTCGCCAAGAGCGGCGAGCGGCCTGCCGTCCATGTCGCGCTGCAGCATCCGGTTCACGCGCAGCAGCTGTCCGGCCAGTTCCGGCCGCAGCGAGCCGGCGGTGCCGAAATTCACCACCCGAGCGCAGTCAGGCCGCGCCAGCACGGCGGCTGTGGCCAGTGCGGCGTTGATCTTGCCGACACCGCAGAATGTCACCCGAAACCCGGGCGGCAGGCGGCGTCCGGCAAGCTCTGCCTCCAGCGCGATGATGACATCGATCATGATGGTCCCCTTTTGGAATATGGCCCGCACCGGCCGCTTTGCGCATTGCCGAAACTAACCTTGTATGCAGGCGAGCGGAACCGGGTTAATGCGCATAACCTGCGCCGCCGCAGCAGCAGGCGACGCGCTAGACGCAAGCGCCTCACCCACGCTGGTATCTAGGGCGCCGACATCTAGCTGCTCGGATTATCCGAAATTCACACAAAAAAGCAGGGCCGAAGCCCTGCTTTTGGATTTGAACAGGCGGCTTTCGCCACCGGGCCATCTAGCGCTTCGAGAACTGGAAGCTCCGGCGGGCTTTTGCCTTGCCGTACTTCTTACGCTCGACAACACGCGGGTCGCGGGTCAGGAAGCCGCCGGCCTTCAGCGCCGGGCGCAGGCCCGGCTCGAACAGCGTCAGCGCGCGGCTGATGCCGTGGCGGACAGCGCCGGCCTGGCCGGACAGGCCACCACCCTTGACAGTGGCGATGACGTCGAACTCGCCGACACGCTCGGCGGCCTCGAACGGCTGTGCCAGAATCATCTGCAGAACCGGACGGGCGAAATATTCGGACACGTCCTTGCCGTTGATCTTCATCTGGCCGGTGCCGCGCTTCACCCAGACACGGGCAGCGGCGTCCTTGCGGCGGCCGGTTGCATAGGACCGGCCCAGATTGTCGATCTTCGGCTCGGCCGGAGCAGCGGCAGCAGCGGCCTCGGGTGCGTTGTCTTCCGACAGCGCGCCGAGAGCGGCCATGCCTGCGGGAGCTTCGGTGGTTTCAACCTTGGTTTCGTCAGACATTGCTACCTCTTGTTCTTCGGGTTCATGCCGGCGACGTCGAGCGCGGTAGGCTGCTGCGCCTCATGCGGATGGTCGGGACCGGCATAGACATGCAGGTTGCGCATGGCGTTGCGGCCAAGCGGGCCACGCGGGATCATGCGCTCTACAGCTTTCTCTATCACACGGGCCGGGAAACGGCCGTCGAGGATCTTGTCTGCGGTGCGCGACTTGATGCCGCCCGGATAACCGGTGTGCCAGTAATAGGTTTTCTGGTTGCGCTTGTTGCCGGTCAGTTTCACCTTCTCGGCATTGACCACGATGATGTGATCTCCGCAATCCATGTTCGGGGTATAGGTCGGCTTGTGCTTGCCGCGCACGCGCATGGCGACGAGCGAGGCAAGACGGCCGAGAACGACATCCGCCGCATCGACAACGAACCACTGTTTTTCGATGTCCTTGGGCGTTGCCACATAGGTTCTTGGCAAGGGCATGTTGATCTCCAATAATGCCGCCGGATATCGTCCGATGATCAGCAATGGTCCGGTGGCTGCCGTTGATGGCATGCTGGCGCATGCCGGTAACTGGCGCGGTTTATAGGACGTGCCGGCATGCCGGTCAAACGCTTTCTTTTCACAAATTTATTATTTTTACAATAAATACAGATATATAGGTATGCGGTGTTATTTTACCGTATTTTTTTGACCTGTTTTGTCGGTTGATCGCGCGGGTTCTGCTGTTTGCGCCCGTCCCCGGACATGCTACACCCGACGCCTGTTCAACGGACGACCGGCGCAATGTTCATCCTGATCGACAACTACGACAGCTTTACCTGGAACCTGTGGCACTTCCTGTCGGACCTTGGTGCCGAAGTCGAGATAGTGCGCAATGACGCGGCAACGCCGGACGAGGTTCTGGCCCGCGCACCCCAGGGGCTGGTGCTGTCGCCCGGCCCCGGGACACCGCAGGATGCCGGAATTACAATCGAGTTGATCCGCGCCGCCACCGGCAACACGCCCGTTCTTGGCGTCTGTCTCGGGCATCAGGCGCTTGCCGCCGCATTCGGCGGCACGCTTCGCCGTGTCGACCCGCCTGTCCATGGCAAGCTGTCGCGCGTCAAGCGCACCTATGCAAATGCCGTCAAGAGCGACCTGTTCGCCGACTGCCCGACCGATTTTCCGGTGACGCGCTATCATTCGCTGGTGGTCGAGGAAGACAGCCTTCCGGACGAGCTGACCGTCACCGCGCGCACCGAGGCAGGCGCTGTCATGGGGCTCAGCCACCGTGACCATGAATTGCACGGCGTTCAGTTCCATCCCGAATCCATCGCCTCGGTCGCGGGTTACCGCATTCTGGCGAATTTCCTGCGGGTCTGCGGCATGACGGTGCCAACGGGCGAGGATATGGCGGCGCTGGAATCCCAGGTGCTGCGCCTCGACGAGCGCTTCCCGGGGCAGATGCATCCCTAGCACACCATTCTCCAAGCATAAAAAAGGGCCGCGGGGGGAGGTTGAAGCCCGCGGCCCAGACCCCTTTCGGGGATTGCCCGTGCCCCTTTCGGGGATCGGGTTGTGGTGTTGCGGCCCCTATTCGGCCGCCGCGCTCAGCGCGCCGGTGGCGGCATCGAGCGCCTGCGACAGGTCGGCGATGATGTCGTCGATATGCTCGATCCCCACCGACAGCCGCACATAGCCCTCGGTCACACCGGTATCGCGCTGCTCGTCGGCTGCCAGCTGCGAATGCGTGGTCGAAGCCGGATGAATGGCCAGCGAGCGCGCATCGCCGATATTGGCGACGTGGTAGAAGAGCCTGAGGGCATTGATGAAGGCCTGTCCGGCGGCGAACCCGTCCTTAAGCTCGAACCCGACGAGCCCGCCATAGCCGCCCCGCAGATAGGCATGCGCGCGGCGCGCGGCGTTGCCGGTCTGCAGGCGCGGATAATTGACGCTGGCAACCGCCGGGTGGCTCGCCAGGAAGTCGGCCACCGCCGAGGCGTTCTTCACATGCTCCCTGATCCGGAGCGGCAGTGTCTCCAGCCCCTGAATGATCTGGAACGCATTCGTCGGGCTGAGCGCCCCGCCGAGATCACGAAGCAGCGTCACCCGCGCCTTCAGCGCAAAGGCGATCGGGCCAAGCGGGGCCGCCGCCTCGGTCCAGACCGCGCCATGATATGACGGATCCGGCTCGTTAAGCGCCGGCTGCTGTGCCGGTTGTGCCGCCCAGTCGAAATTGCCGCCATCGATAATCACTCCGCCGATCGAGGTGCCGTGGCCGCCGATATATTTGGTCAGCGAATGCACGACGACGGCAGCGCCATGATCGAAGGGCCGCGTCAGGATTGGTGCCGCCGTATTGTCGACGATCAGTGGAATCCCACGCTCACGGCCGATTTCCGCCACCTCTGCGATGGGGAACACCTCGAGCTTCGGGTTCGGCAGCGTCTCGGCGTAATAGGCCCGTGTCCGCTCGTCGCTGGCCTCGGCGAAATTCTCCGGCCGCGACGGATCGACGAAGCGCACCTCGATGCCCTGCTGGCGCAGCGTGTTCTGGAACAGGTTCCATGTTCCGCCATAAAGGTCGGTCGAGCTGACGATATTGTCCCCGGCCCGCGCCAAATTCTGCACAGCATAGGCGGTCGCCGTCTGGCCGGACGAGACGGCAAGCGCCGCCGCCCCGCCCTCGAGCGCGGTGATCCGCTGCTCGAGCACATCCGTCGTCGGGTTCATGATGCGGGTGTAGATATTGCCGAGCTCCGACAGGCTGAACAGGTTCGCCGCATGTTCGGCTGACCCGAACTGGTATGACGTCGTCTGGTAGATCGGCACGGCCACGGCATTGGTGGCCGGGTCGGCGCGATAGCCTGCGTGCAGAGCAAGGGTTGCGGGATTGGTGGTATCAAGATCAGACATATCAGTCTCCTCTTTAGTGCTTTCGGCGACATGCCGGGGCGCACAAGCTGAAATCAAATCGCCCGACCGGATTACGGATGGTCAGTCCGCCAGACCCGTTGCCGGGCCTGGATCGAAACATGTTGCGCTGTCGATTGACGGGGTCCGGATGAAATGCCGGCATAAAAAAACCGCCGCGTCAGCGCGTTGATTTGCGCTTCCCGTGGCGGTTACTGTATTTGGTTACAGAACCCGAGCGGCCGTTACTGGCCTTGAGCGCTTTAGCTGTATTTCTTAATCGCCCGCAAGTTGATCGTTAAATCGGCGATGTATTGACGATACACCCGGACACACGGGATTCAAGCCGGAAAATTCCAGCGGTGCGAAAAAGCAAAGTTTTGCCCTCTGTTATCCATGCTACGGGCAAATATTTCCCATAACAGGCAGATCATCGGGCAAATCGGACTTTCCCCGGCGCATATCGTCGCCGTGGCCGGCCCTTTGCTTGCCATCCCCCGGCCGGCTTCATATAGTCGGGCGACCTTCTGCTACGCAGGCGCTCACCCCGCCGCGAACCCAACCGCGAGAGCCGTTCATGAATGATGTAATGCGCGATCCCCTGAAGATGCTGACCGAGGGCGAGATGCCCTCGCCGGACGCCATTCGCGACTGTTTCAACGCGATCATGGATGGCGAGGTCAGCCAGATCCGCATGGCCGCGTTCCTGACGGCGCTGAAGATCCGCGGTGAACGGGTCGAGGACATTGCCGCCGCCGCCGGCGTGATGCGCGAGAAAGCGCTCATCGTCGAGGCGCCAGAAGGCACGATGGATATCGTCGGCACCGGCGGTGACGGCATCGGCACCTACAACATCTCCACTGCCACGGCATTTGTCGTCGCCGGTTGCGGTGTGCGCGTGGCCAAGCACGGCAACAAGGCCGTCTCGTCGAAAAGCGGGGCGGCCGACGTGCTGTCCAGCCTCGGCATCAAGCTGGATTGCGAGATGGCGCTTGTCAGCCGCGCGCTTGACGAGGCCGGCATCTGCTTCCTGATGGCCCCGCGCCACCATTCGGCGATGCGCCATGTCGGGCCGGTGCGGGCCGAGCTCGGCGTGCGCACCATTTTCAACATGCTGGGACCGCTCGCCAACCCGGCGCTGGTAAAGCGGATCATGGTCGGGGTGTTCGCCCCCGAGCTGTGCGTTCCCTTCGCCCATGCGCTGGCCAATCTGGGCACGACGCATGCTTGGGTGGTGCATGGCGCCGACGGGCTGGACGAGGTCTCGACGACAGGCGAGACGAAGGTCGCCGCCCTTGCCGACGGCAAGGTCAGCGAATTCACCATCTCACCGGACGACCTTGGGCTGGCGACAGTGCCGATTTCCGAGCTGCATGGCGGCACCCCGGAAGAAAACGCCGAGAGCCTGAAGGCAGTTCTCGACGGCGCCACGGGTTCCTATCGCGACGTTGTCATCCTGAATGCCGCGGCAGCGCTTGTCGGCGGCGGCCATGCCGACAATCTGCAGGACGCGGCGGCCCGGGCCGAAGCCTCCATCGCCGAAGGGAAAGCACGCGCCGCGCTCGACAGGCTGGTTGCGATCACCAACAGCGGGGACGCCTCCTGACATGACCGACGTGCTCGCCAAAATCATCGACGGCAAGCGTGACGAGGTGGCCGCACTTCGCGCCACCACCTCCCTCGCCGACCTCGAGGCCGCGGCTGCTGCCGCCGACCCGGTTCGCGGGTTCGCAGCCGCCCTTGCCGATGCCTCGAAGGAAGGATACGGGCTGATCGCCGAATTGAAGAAGGCCTCGCCCTCGAAAGGCCTGATCCGCGCCGATTTCGAGCCTGCTATTCTTGCCGCCGCCTACGAGGCCGGCGGGGCCACCTGCCTGTCGGTGCTGACCGACGGGCCCTGGTTCCAGGGATCGCCCGACTATCTCGTCGCGGCGCGCGCCGCCGTCAGCCTGCCGGTTCTGCGCAAGGACTTCATGATCGATCCGATCCAGATCACCGAATCCCGCGCTCTCGGCGCCGACTGCATCCTGCTGATCATGGCCGCGCTGGATGACGACCAGGCGCTGGAGCTGGAAGCCTGTGCCATGGAACTCGGCATGGATGTCCTGATCGAGGTGCATGACAAGTCCGAGCTCGAGCGCGCCTGCCGACTGAAATCGCCGCTGATGGGCATCAACAACCGCAATCTGAAGACGATGGAGATTTCGCTGGATGTCGGCGCCGCAATGCTGCCGGCGCTGCCTTCGGACCGCATTGCTGTCGCCGAAAGCGGGCTGTTCGCCCCTGTCGATCTCGCGCGGATGGCCGGCACGGGCGCACGCTGCTTCCTGATCGGTGAGTCCCTGATGCGTGCTGATGACGTGGCGGCGGCCACGAAATCCATTCTTGCCAACCCGATACCACCCCGGCACTAGCCACAGGAGCCGATTATGTCCGATCTCACCCATTTCGATGCCGACGGCAAGGCGCATATGGTCAATGTCGGCGACAAGCCGGTGACAGACCGTGTCGCCGTGGCGCGCGGCGAGATCACCATGCAAGCCTCGACCCTGGCGAAGATCGCCGAGGGCGGGTTCGGCAAGGGCGATGTCCTTGGTGTGGCGCGGCTTGCGGGGATCATGGGCGCGAAACAGACCGCCAGCCTGATCCCGCTCTGCCACCCTCTTGGTCTCGACCATGTGGCCGTCGATCTGGAAATGGACGAAGCGCTGCCCGGGGTGCGGATCACCGCCACCTGCCGGGTCACCGGCCGCACCGGCATCGAAATGGAAGCCATGACCGCCGTATCTGTAGCTGCACTGACCATCTATGACATGTGCAAGGCGGTGGACCGCGGGATGGCGATCGGCGCCATCAGGCTGACGCATAAATCCGGCGGCAAATCGGGCGATTTCAATGCCGAATAAGGGCGGCGGTCAGGGCCTGCTGCCAGTTGCCGAGGCGCGCGCGCGCATTCTAGCCGGGCTGTCGCCCAGGCAGGCCGAGACCTGTCATCTTGCGGAGTCGATGGGGCGCGTGCTGGCGTCGGACGTGGCGGCGCGGCTGAGCCTGCCGGTCGAGCCGGTATCGGCGATGGACGGCTATGCCGCGCGCGTGGCCGATTGCGGTTCTGTCGGCACCACCCTCACCCGTATCGGTGAATCCGCCGCAGGGCGCCCGTGGACGGGAACGCTGGGTGCAGGACAGGCAGTGCGGATTTTCACCGGAGCGGTCATTCCCGACGGCGCGGATTGCATCATCCTTCAGGAAGATGTCGATGCAAGCGCCGAAGAAGACGGCGCGTCCGTTATCATTCGCGAAGTGCCCCGTGAAGGGCGTTTCATCCGTCCGGCCGGGCTGGATGTCACAGCCGGGGACATCATCCTTGCGGCGGGCACAGTGATGTCGGCGCGGCTGATCGCACTGGCCACCTCGGCAGGACACACCCATGTCAGCCTGTGGCCCCGCCCGCATGTCGGCGTGCTGTCCACAGGCGATGAGCTGGTCATCCCGGGCGAGACGCCCGGGCGCGGCCAGATCATATCCTCCAACGCAACCTATCTGTCGGCTTTCGTGCGCGCCTGCGGCGGCGTGCCGGTCAATCTAGGGATTGCCCGTGACCGCCCGGGCGCGATGCTCGAACAGGTCCGCAGCGCCCCGTTGCCGCTCGACCTGATTGTAACGACAGGCGGCGCATCGGTCGGAGTCCATGACCATGTTGTCGATGACCTGTCCTCGAGCGGAACCGAGCTTGGCTTCTGGAAGATTGCGATGCGCCCCGGCAAGCCGCTGATCCACGGCCAGATCGACGGCATTCCCCTTCTGGGCCTGCCCGGCAACCCGGTGTCGAGCGCTGTCTGCGCCAATATCTTTCTTCGGCCGGCCATTGCCCGGCTCAGCGGCGGAAGCTACGAGCCGGAACTGGTCACCGCGCGCCTTGGCTGCGATCTGCCGGAAAATGACCGGCGGCAGGACTATCTGCGATCGACCCTCGCTGTCGATGCCGACGGAAACATGGCTGTCGAACCGGCCAGGAAGCAGGACAGCTCGATGATCGGCATTTACGCGCATGCGAACGCCCTGATCGTGCGCCCTCCGTTCGATCCGCCGAAATCGGCCGGCGATGCCGTTATGGTGATGCGACTCGACCCGCTGCTGTGACTGCCTCGATCCTGATTTGTTCTAAATGCTTGCCATCAAGCATGAACATTGATAGAACGTTCATGGAACGAGACAGGAATACGGGATTGAACCCATGCTGACACGCAAGCAGAAAGAGCTTCTCGATTATCTCACGGCGCATGCCGAAAAGAGCGAGGTATCGCCGTCATTCGACGAAATGCGCGACGCCCTGGGCCTCGCGTCCAAGTCGGGCATTCACCGGCTTGTCTCCGGACTTGAGGAGCGTGGCTATATCCGCCGCCTTGCCAACCGCGCCCGCGCCATCGAAATCCTGAAGCCTGTGACCTCGGCAGCGGCTGATCTTGGCCGCAGCGTCGCCGCCGCGGCGGATGCCGTCAGCCTGCCGCTTCTCGGCAAGATTGCCGCCGGCACCCCGATCGAGGCGCTGAGCGACCCAAGCAACCAGCTCGAGGTGCCTGCCAGCATGCTTGGCCGGGGCGAGCATTTCGCGCTTGAGATTGTCGGTGACTCCATGATGGAAGCAGGCATTCTCGACGGCGACACGGTGGTCATCGAACGTGCCGAGACGGCCAATCATGGCGACATCGTCGTCGCCCTGATCCAGAAGCAGGAAGCCACGCTGAAGACATTGTTGAAGGAGCCTGGCCGGATCGGGCTGCAGGCCGAAAACCCGCGCTACGAAACCCGCTATTTCCAGACGGACGATGTCGAGGTTCAGGGCCGGCTCACCGGACTGATCCGGAAATACTGACCGGATGTGGCACGGGCGACCAACTCGCCCCCGCCCACCCGCAACAGGTAGTTGTCCCGCTGCAGCCCGGCGAGGCTGAACAGCGGCACGCCGCTGCGGCACGGACAGTCCGCATGGCCTCGGAATGCGATCACGCCGCTCAGCATGCCCGCCGATGCGGCAGCCAGCATTGTGAGGACACCGGCATCGGGCCATGCCGCAGCCAAGATGACACCAAAAGGCATGGCCATGAAATAGAGCAGGATCCGGCGTTCAGGAACGAGGTTGATAATGGTTTTCCCCTCGCCTTTGACCAATGGTTTGCTTAGGATGCCGCCAGTTTCCGAAGAAATGCCTGTCGGACCATCCGTGACCCAAGCCTAACAGCGAGGCCTTAACAGACCATGAACGTCGTCACCCGTTTTGCCCCCTCTCCGACCGGGTTCCTGCATATTGGCGGGGCACGCACGGCCCTGTTCAACTGGCTGTTCGCCCGTCACCATGGCGGCACCTATCTCCTTCGTATCGAGGACACCGATCGCGCGCGCTCTACCGCCGAGGCAATCGAGGCCATTCATGACGGGCTGAGCTGGCTCGGACTGGAGGGAGACGCACCGGCCGTGAGCCAGTCCGCACAAGCCCCGCGCCATGCCGAGGTGGCGATGCAGCTTGTCGAGGCAGGCGCCGCCTACCGTTGTTATCTGTCGGATTCGGAGCTTGAAAGCATTCGCGAGAAGGCCCGCGCCGAAGGCAAGCCCGTGCGTTCACCCTGGCGTGACCGGACAGACCGGCCCGATGCGGCTTTTGTCGTTCGCATGAAGATGCCGAATGACGGCGTCATGACCATCGAGGACGCCGTGCAGGGAAGCGTGACCGTGCAGCACGCGCAGCTCGACGATATGGTGATCCTGCGCGCCGACGGCAGCCCGACCTACATGCTCGCCGTGGTTGTCGATGACCATGACATGGGCGTTACCCATGTCATTCGCGGCGATGATCACCTGAACAACGCCTTCCGGCAGACCATGGTCTATAGGGGCATGGGGTGGGATGTGCCTGTCTTTGCCCATATCCCGCTGATCCATGGCGCCGACGGCGCGAAACTGTCGAAGCGGCACGGGGCGCTCGGCGTTGACGCCTATCGTGATATGGGTTTCCTCCCTGACGCCATGGTGAACTACCTGCTTCGCCTCGGATGGAGCCACGGGGACGAAGAAATCATCAGCCGCGAGGATGCAATGGCGTGGTTCGGCCTCGACCGTGTCGGCAAGGCCCCGGCCAGGTTCGATATGGACAAGCTCGCCGATATCAACAGCCACTATCTGCGCGCCATGGATGACGGCGAATTATGGGCCCTTGTTGCGCCGCTTGTCACACCGACCAGCCCGAATGCCGAGGAGCGTGTCACAAAGCTGATGCCGCTGCTCAAGGAGCGCGCGAAGACACACAAGGACATCGCTGCGGCTGCCGGCTTCCTTGTGCATGACGGCGCGCCGGAGATCCAGGAGGATGCCGCCGGGCTTCTCGACGAAAACGCGGTTACAAATCTTCACAAGCTGCTTGGTGATTTGCCGGAAGGCCCGTGGGAGGCCGAGACGCTCCAGACGTTCCTCAAGGACTGGCTGGCTGAAAATGGCCTGAAAATGAAGGACATCGGGCTGCCGCTGCGCGCTGCGCTGACAGGGACAAAACAATCCCCGTCGATCGTCGATGTCATGGCGGCTTTGGGCCCCGAAGAGGCAGCCGACCGCATCCGGAAAACTTGCAAAATTTAGCGGTTTACGATAACAAGCACGCTCTCGCTGAAAGCGTCGTCGAACCTGTTCTTCGGTGATGCTCAAGCGTCTTTGCCGGTCAGGGGAGAATGACGATGGCTGCGGATACCGACACCCGGAAAACAATGACGCTGACCGACAATGAGAGCGGCAGCAGCGTTGAACTGCCGGTCATCGACGGCAGTGTCGGTCCCGATGTTCTGGATATCCGCAAGCTCTATGGCGAAACAGGCATGTTTACCTTCGACCCCGGCTACGGGGCGACAGGATCCTGCAAATCCGGCCTGACCTATATCGACGGTGACAAGGGCGTCCTGCTGCATCGCGGCTATCCGATCGAATCGCTTGCCAACCAGTCCGACTTCCTTGAAGTGGCCTATCTCCTGCTGGAAGGCGAACTGCCGAATGCCGAGCAGAAGGCCGAATTCGACAACGCCATCACCCGCCACACGATGGTTCATGAGCAGCTGTCGATCTTCTATCGCGGGTTCCGCCGTGATGCCCACCCGATGGCCATCATGTGCGGCGTCGTTGGCGCGCTGTCGGCCTTCTATCACGACTCGACCGATATTCAGGACCCGACGCAGCGGACAATTGCCTCGCGGCGCCTGATTGCGAAAATTCCGACCCTTGCGGCGATGGCCTATAAATATTCGCTCGGCCAGCCATTCAATTATCCGCGGAACAACCTGACCTATGCGGAGAATTTCCTCCATATGTGCTTTGCCGTGCCGGCCGAGGATTATGACATCAACCCGATCCTTGCTAGCGCCATGGACAAGATCTTCATCCTTCATGCGGACCATGAGCAGAACGCCTCGACCTCGACAGTGAGGCTTGCCGGATCATCCGGCGCCAACCCGTTTGCCTGCATCGCTGCGGGCATCGCCTCGCTCTGGGGACCGGCGCATGGCGGCGCCAACGAAGCCGTGCTGAACATGCTTAACGAGATCGGCCACAAGGACAATATTCCGGAATATGTGAACCGGGCACGCGACCGTGACGATCCGTTCCGCCTGTTCGGATTCGGCCACCGCGTCTACAAGAATTTCGATCCGCGTGCCAAGGTGCTGCGCGAGACCTGCCATCAGGTGCTCGACGATCTGGGCGTTCATGACCCGCTGCTGGAACTTGCCATGGAGCTTGAGGACATGGCCCTCAGGGACCAGTATTTCATCGACAAGAAGCTGTATCCGAATGTGGATTTCTATTCGGGCATTATTCTCAAGGCGATGGGCTTCCCGACATCTATGTTCACCGTCCTGTTCGCTGTTGCGCGGACCGTCGGCTGGGTTGCGCAGTGGAACGAGATGATCACCGACCCGATGCAGCGCATTGGCCGGCCACGACAGCTCTATACCGGCCCGACCGAACGTCCGTTCGTCGATTTGTCGAAGCGCTGATACCCGGATCAGCGTGACGGCGGGCCGAGCCAGTCGGCCATGGCTTCTACGACGCCAGCTTCAAAACTGCCTGCCCCGCCGCGCAGCATCTTGCGCAGGTCTTCGGCGTCATTCGCCGCCCGCCGACCCGCTTCAGCGTCAGACAGCACTTGCCGCATCGCCCCCGCCAATGCCGGCGCGCTCGCCCGTTCCTGAAACAGGAAAGGATAGACCTCGCGACCCAGCAGCGCGTTCGGCAGGATCACCCGGTCCATACTGACAAGGCGCCTGCCGATGGCAGCCGACAAGGCAGGTGCGATATAACAGGCCACGCCTGGGGCACCGTAGAGCGCTGTCTGCAGCGTTACAGTGCCGGATGCGGCCAACACGGCATGCCCGCTGCCCAATGCCCTGAACAATGCCCCCTCATCCTGATCGATGCTGATCGCCTCTGCCGAGGCCGTTGCCGCACAGGAAGCCTCGATGCTGTCGGCGATGCGCGGCAATGTCGGTATGGTCGCCGTAATTTCAGGAAAGCTGTCGCGCAGCATTTCAAAACCCGCCAGCATCGGCGGCAGGATGTGCCGGATCTCCGAGCGCCGGCTTCCCGGCAGCATCACAATATGGGGCGCTGAAGCGGGGTCCGGACGGCGCGGCGCGTCATAGGCCGGATTAAAGGCCTCGGGATGGCCGATGAAAGCCGTCTTTACGCCAAGCGGCTCAAACCATTCCGGCTCAAAGGGAAACAGGCAAAGCAGCCCGTCTACGGATTTGGCCACCCGGTGGCGGCGCCATGCCCCCCAGGCCCAAACGGTCGGCGCCACGCAATGGATGACAGGCGCATGCCAGCCTGCCGATTTCATGCGTCGTTTCAATCGCGCCGCAAACCGCAGGGAGAAGCCCTTTACATCAACAGTGATCACGGCTTTTGGCCGCGCTGCTATCACATCATCGACTAGGCTGTCGGCGAGGCGTGACAGGCGCGGATAAGCCGCAAGCGCGGCACTGAACCCGAACACGGTCAGCGCCTCCATATCTGTCGTGCCGACAAGCCCCTCGGCACGCATGGCGGGGCCGCCGACACCGATCCATTCCTGCGGACCCCAGCCACCATTTACTGCCTTCATCAGGCTGGCTGCCAGCCTGTCACCGGATGGCTCACCAGCCAAGATGAATATCGGAGCGCTCAAATGCCAATCACCGTCAGCTCAAGGTCGGAGGCAATCCCCCAAAGCGTGTCAGGTGCGGTGGCCAGCATCACACCTCCTGCTTCCAGTGCCAGCACGCGCACGCCGCAGTCAGCGGCAAGACGCAGCGTTTCTTCCCCGACAACGGGTATATCAAGCCGCGTATCCTGACCCGACTTGCGGCGCTTGACGAATATGGCAGGCGTCGATGCCGGATCGATCAGCGGCGCAATGCGGCGCAGCATCCCGTCAGTCCCCTCGGCACCTTCAATGGCGATGACGCGGCCATCCTGCAGCACGACACCCTGGCCCACATCATGCCCGCCAAGCGCGTCGAGAACGGCCGACCCGCGATTTACATCCTCGCCCATAGCTTCGTCCAGCATACCGGTTGCGATGCCGGCGGGCATCATGGCGCCCGGCAGGAATTGTTCGGGCGACACGGTCTCGATACCGGCCTCGGCCAGAAAGTCGCTGATCACCCGAAGCAGGGCGTCATCACCACGGCCGACGGCGCGCGCCAGCAGCTTCACAGCGGCCGCATCCGGCTTCAGCTGCGACAGCGGCGGACGACTGATCTTGCCGATCATGACAACACGGTCGCAGCCGGCATCCCGGATCAGCTCGCGTGCCCGGCCGACTGCGCCAAGCGGCACGTCAAACGCCTCAAAAGCGGAAAAATCTGCATCTGCCTGGCCTGCGATCCGGATGATCACAACATCCTCGCCAAGGCTCCTTGCATTGTCAGCCAGCGTAGCAGGAAGCGCACCTTTCCCCGCGATCACCGCCAGCCTCGCCATATTACGCCCCGTGCCTTTGCGCGGCCTGGCAAACACCGTTCCTGCCTGCGGATTCCAGGAATTCGAATATTTGCGCTGCCTCGTCATTCCCGGCAAAGGCGGCACGGGCAGATTCAAGCCTCTCGCTGAATACACCATCCCCCCTGAAGAGCGCGCGATAAAGGCTGCGGAGCGTCGTGATACTCTCTTCGCTGAATCCGCGGCGACCGAGGCCGATGACATTGATTCCCGTGAGGCATGCACGGTTGCCGACGGCGACTCCAAACGGAATGACATCGCTGTCCACAGCCGTCTGCGACGCAATCATCGCATGGTCACCGACACGGCACCATTGCTGCACCGTGGCAAAGCCGCCCATCATCACATGGTGCCCGATCCGCGCATGGCCTCCAAGCGATGCGTTGTTCGCAAAGATGGCGTGATCGCCGACAACGCAGTCATGCGCGACATGCGACGCGACAAGGAAAAGGCCGTGATTGCCGACAATTGTCCTCATCGAGTCAATGGCGGTGCCGGGATGCATGGTCACATGCTCACGGATCACGCAGTCATGACCGATCTCGAGGGTTGAAGCCTCGCCTGCAAAACGCGTGTGCTGGGGCGGGCAACCGAGTACCGCAAAGGGATATACCTTGCTGTCTGCCCCGAGGGTTGTATGTCCCTCAATCACGACATGCGAATGAAGAGTCACACGGTCGCCAAGAACCGCATCAGGACCGACCGTGCAGAATGGACCGATCCGGACATGCTCGCCCAGTCTGGCGGCGTCATTGACGATGGCTGTCGGGTGAATGGTTACGGGCATTGATTGTCAACTTTCAGGAACAGGGGCCGTCAGCGCTGCGGATCAACGATCATCGCGCCGAACTCCGCTTCGCTTGTCCGCACATCGTCAACCGTGGCGAAACCCTTGAACTTCCACAACGGGCCCTTTGCACTTACCTTTTCGATATGAAGTTTGAGTACCGATCCCGGGCGCACGGGCTTGCGGAACTTCACCTTGTCGATGGTGGTAAAAAACACCAGCTTGTCATCAGTATCACCGCCAAGCGTGACGCTCACCATGCAGGCAGCGGTCTGCGCCATGGCCTCGACGATCAGGACGCCCGGCATGATCGGATAGTCGGGGAAATGCCCGGCGAAATACGGCTCGCCGACACTGACCATCTTAACGCCAACCGCGCTATGATCCGGAACAATCTCCTCGACCCGTTCGATCAGCAGCATGGGCGGCCGGTGCGGGATCCGTTTCTGGATCTGGTCAATATCAAGTTCAGTAATCTGATCGCTCATAGCTTACGCTTCCTCATTGCGGGGCGAAACCAAAAGACGTCGCAAAGCCGCACGCTCGCGCCAGACCTTTCGCGTTTCCTCAGCCGGAAAACCGACGACGGTGGTGTGATCGGGAACGTCCTTGGTAACCCCAGACTGACTCATCACGATAGCTCCGTTGCCCACGGTGACTTGTGAGCTGACACCCGCCTGGCCTGCAAGTATCGCGCCCTCGCCGATTATCGCGCCGCCAGCAAGGCCGGCTTGCGCCGCCAGCACCGCGCGGTCACCGACAATGCAGTTGTGGGCGATGTGAACAAGGTTGTCGATCATGACCGATTCTCCGATCTTCGTCCTGCCCAGCGTGCCGCGGTCGATCGTGCATCCTGCCCCGATACGACTGCTCCGGCCGATCTCGACCGACCCGACATGCTCCAGCAATACAGGGCCCTCGTCTGTGATCTCGAACCCGAAGCCGCTTCCGCCGATCACGTTATTGGCGCCTATCCGGACTTCATCGCCAAGCCGACAGTGCGAAAGAACGGCATTCGCTCCGATCCTGCAGTTGCGGCCGATCTCCACACCCTGATGGATGACGACGCCCGGCTCGATGATCGTACCCTTTCCGATGGAAACATTCTCGCCAACGCTGACGTTATTCCCGACAGTGACACCATCGATCGTAACCGCCTGCTGCGGTGGATGGCAGGCACCGATCTCGGCTACCATCAGACCCAGCGCACGTGCAAACCCCAGACGGGGATTGCCGCAAACCAGTGCCGCACAATCCTCTGGAAGCTCTTCGGCAAGGGCTGGGGTGGTGATGACGACAGCGCCGGAAAGCCGGGCAATCAGCGTCTTGTCCGCTCTTTCCGTCAGAAAACACAGATGGCCGGGGCCGGCCTCGGAAACAGGCGCGGCGTCCACAGCCTGCCTGTCCGCTCCCCGAACAATGTCGGCACAAGCCGCACCCGCAAGCGCATCGACACCCTGTGCGGTGACGGAAAAGAAGCTGCGGTCAATGGCCATGGCCTACTCCTGGCTGGCCGGTTTCGGGGGATCGATCGTCACCTCGAGCCTTGCGTTCTTGGTGCGTTCGTCAAGCCGTTGCAGCACTTCGTCGGAGATATTCAGCGTCGGCCGAAAGATCAGGGCTGAATCCTTGACCAGAACAAGGTCGAGCCGTTTCTCTCCGGCAACTTCTGTCACGATCTCGAGGGCAAGGCGACGCAGCTTGGACTGGGCATCTTGAAACGCC
>ENA-OSEY01001193-OSEY01001193.1-marine-metagenome-genome-assembly--contig:-NODE-1193-length-18368-cov-4.849543_pt1 | contig 18368 bp, 23 predicted proteins | sample MGYA00248465_ERZ534230 | MGnify/ENA primary metagenome ERZ534230 (study PRJEB26409, sample SAMN06344110) | marine metagenome | isolation source: Sea water from surface | place: Atlantic Ocean:Southern...
TTGATGTTTTCGAGACGAATTCTCTTTTTTTTCTCAGAAGGTTTTTCGTAAATACTCTTCATTTTTATAATTTTAAAAAAACCTTCTTTTTGCAATCTTCTTTTAAGAACTCTTATTGCTTGCTCTACATTGTTATCTTTAACGTCTATTTTAATAAATCCTCCATTAATAAATTAGGGCAGTAATTAGCATGTTGAAATGACATTGTCTATATGGGATTTAATAAGGTCTTTTAGGAATATTATTTTCAAATTCCGATCTATATTTTTTTAATTTTTGGGCAATATTCGGATATTTGCGACTTAAAATAGCAATAGCGAACAATGCTGAATTTTTTGCTCCAGCTTTTCCTATAGCTAAAGTAGCAACAGGAACACCAGCAGGCATTTGTACAGTTGAGTAAAGGCTGTCCACACCATTTGTTACACTTGGCATTGGTACGCCTAGAACAGGTATAGTTGTTAAAGCAGCAGTAACACCTGCTAAATGTGCTGCTCCTCCAGCTGCTGCGATAATTACTTCATAATTTTTCTTTTCGGCTTCAGAAATAAATCTTTCTAATCTTTTTGGAGTTCTATGAGCCGAGATGACTCTTACATCATGATTAATTCCAAATTCTTTTAAAACTTCACTACAGTGCTCCATAACACCCTTCCAATCAGATTTACTTCCCATAATAATTCCAACTGTTGGCTTATTATTAATTTTACTCATTTGTCGTTTCTTCAGTTTTATTTTCTTCTTGTTTAGATTTCTCTAAAGCTTTTAATTCTTTCTCTTTTAATTTTTTTTCCCTTACAACTCTTCTATTAGCTTTTTCTACAGCTTTTTCAAAAGTTGTTTGACTACAAAGACCAAGAATTACAGGATCTTTCGGTGTCAAACTAGATAAATTCCAGTAAGTTCTTTTTCGTATTAGAGATACAGTTCCTTTTGTACTACCAACAATTTTTGCTATTTGTCCGTCAGTTAGTTGTGAAAAATTTTTGACTAACCATAGAATTGAGTCAGGTCTGTCTTTTCTTTTTGACAGCGGTGTATATTTAACTTTTTTTCTCTCTGATGAAACTACTACTTCTTCATTATTCTTATTTATTTTTAGTTCCCTTTTTTCATCTTTTGAACAAACATCAATTTCTTCACGAGTTAATTGCCCTGCTAAAATTGGGTTATAGGCTTTAATACCCTTTGCAACATCACCATCAGCAATACCTTTAATTTCCAATTCGTGTAACTTACAGAAGTTTGCTATTTGCTTAAAACTTAATGTTGTATTTTGAACAAGCCAAACAGCTGTTGCTTTTGGCATAAAAGGCCCATCTTGCATAATTTATTTTTTTTGCTTTCTTAAATTGCTAAATTTTTTATTGTATTTACTTACTCTTCCCTTATCTAATATTTTTTGACTCCCACCAGTCCACGCTGCGTGCGATTTAGGATCAATATCTAGTTTTAATGTGTCTCCCTCTTTACCCCATGTTGACATAGTTTCAAATTTAGAACCATCAGTCATTACGACATTAATTTTATGGTAATTAGGATGAATTTTTTTTTTCATGCCAAAGTTTTTATAACAATATCTTAAATGGCTCAACAAATTTTTACAGTAAATTTCTCAATTCTTTATGGATTTTTGAATTGGTAGCAATAATATCTATTTTTTTTTCTGCAAAACTACCACTGTTTAAGCTTTCAACAAATCCTCCTGACTCTTTTACTAGAATAATTCCAGCTGCTATATCCCAATAATTTATCTCTCTATGCCAATATCCATCATATCTTCCAGAAGCAACATAAGCTATGTCTAAAGCTGCACTTCCAGACTTTCTAACATGAGAATTAACATCAGTAGAAATTTTTTGGTATTCTTTGAATATAAATTCTCTTTTTTTACTATTTATTTTTGGCCCACCAGTAACCAGACAACTATTTTTAAAATCTGATTTATTTGAAACTCTGATTCTAGAATTATTTAAATATGCCCCATTACCCTTTTCAGCAAAAAACATTTCATTTTTTATTGGATCAAAAATTATACCAGAAATAATTTCAGATTTATCCTCGTATGCGATTGATATTGCAAAATGCGGCAAACCATTTAAAAAATTAAATGTTCCATCTATAGGATCAATTATCCATTTTTTATCTTTATTCTTTCCCTCTATTAAACCTGTCTCCTCACTTAAAATTGACTATTCTGATTTTTCTAATTCTTTAATTATAATTCCTTCAACACGTTTGTCAGAAGCAGTAACAAAATCGCCCGGACCTTTTTCTGATACTTGTAGTTTTTCAACCTCTCCAAAGTCTCTTATTAAAACTCTAGAAGCCTTTAAACATGCTTTATGCATTAAATTAAATTGTGGAGAATTTATTTTCATTAGTTAACTTTTTTTACGTATTCTAAACTTCTTGTATCTAGTATTATTTTATTCCCTTCTTCTATAAAAGGAGGAACCATAATATCTAAACCATTCTTCAGTTTCGCTGGCTTATAAGATGAAGCAGCTGTTTGTCCTTTTACTACTCCTTCTGTACTTTCAATTTCACACTCTATATTGGTTGGTAAATCTATAGAAAGAGGATTCTCTTCTAAGAAAGAAATTGTTACTTTTAAATTCTCTGTTAAAAGTTTTATTTTATCTCCTAACAAATCTTTTTTTATTGAAATTTGTTCAAAGCTTTCAGGATCCATAAAAAAACATCCATTATCATCAGAGTATAAAAAATTAAATTCTTTTTCCTCAAGTTGCGCACGCTCTACATTTTCACTTGATCTAAATCTTTGATTTGACTTTGTACCCTTTGTTAAACTTTTAAGCTCTACTTGATTAAAAGCTCCTCCCTTTCCTGGTTTTACATGTTGTGCTTTTAATACTGTCCAATAATCATTATTATGTTCAATAATCATTCCGGGTTTAATTTCATTACCTTGTATTTTCATTTATATAAAATTGTTTTATAGCTTCTTTTGGTTTTAAGCGTGGGTTATTCCAAATAAAACTTGATATTGCAAGATAATTTACTCCAAATTTTAATAAACTTTTAAAATTCTTATTATCAATTCCACCAATAGCTACTAACGGTAGGGAAGTTCTTTTTTTTGTCCAAATAATTAAATCTTTTCTCGCTTTTTTTGCATCAGGTTTTAATTTGGATTTAAAAAATGATCCTAAGGCCAAATAGTTTGGTTCTTCTTTTATTGCATTTAAAATTAATCTTTTTGAACCATGGCATGTAATACCAATAATTTTTTTTTTCAAAATATCTCTGGCACTATTTATGGTGCCGTCTGATTGTCCAATATGACATCCATCAGCATTTACATTCTTTGCTATTTTAAAAGAGTCATTAATTAAAAATTTAACTTTGTACTTTTTTGTTATTTTCCTAATTTTTTTCCCAATATTTAATATTTTTGAAGCTGAATAGTCTTTTAGTCTCAATTGGAAAAACATTACTTTATTACTAGATAAAACTTCTTCTAAATCTAAGTAAAAACTTGGCTTTATTTTATTTGGAGATATTAAATATAAAAATTTTCTCAATTTTATGCAGCAAAATTTTTTTCAAACTTTTCTTCCCATTTACCTTCAGTTGATGCACTATTCATTTTAGCTCTGTGATCAAAAACTTTTTGAACATTTTTAGTATCTTGCATAGATTTTGACCAAGTTTTTAGAGCAGATTGTTGTAATGCTCTACCGTAAGAAAATGTAAAATTGAAATTAGTATCGTTAATTTTATTTATTGCGTTCAAATTTTTAGTTGCTTCAACCTCACTTTGTCCCCCAGATAGAAAAGCAACACCGGGAACTTCTTTGGGCATAGTTTTCTTTAAACAATCAAGAGTTTTCTTTGCGATCTCATCCGTATTAGCTTTTTTCTTACAACTTGAACCGGGGAGTATCATGTTAGGTTTTAAAACTGTTCCTTCTAGTTTAACATTATTAATTTTCAATTCTTTAAAACATTCAATTAAAACTTTACTAGTAACTTCATAACATTTATCAATTGTGTGATCTCCATCCATTAAAACTTCTGGTTCAACTATTGGGACCATTTTAGCTTCCTGAACAATAGCTGCGTATCTTGCTAAGGCATGAGCATTTGCTTTTATACACTGCTCACTAGGTTGATTAGATAAAATAGAATACACAGCTCTCCATTTTGCAAATCTTGCCCCCAGTTTGTAATACTCGTCCATTCTTTCCTTTAAACCATCTAGTCCCTCAGTTATTTTTTCACCACTTGAGCCTGCTAGCAGCTTTACTCCTTTATCAACTTTTATACCCGGGATTGATCCATTTTTTTTTATAAGTTCAGGTATTGGAATTCCTTGACTTGAACTTTGTTTAATTGTCTCATCATATAATATGACACCACTTATTGATGATTTCATTGCACTTGAAGTAAATAATGTTTCTCTAAAATGAAGCCTATTTTTTTCATTAGACTCTATATTTACACTTTTTAATCTTTTGCCCATAGTGCCGGTACTTTCATCTGCAGCCAGTATTCCTCTTCCTTTAGCCACCATTAATTTTGCAATTTCCTCTATTTTCATGTGTTTATTTTTTTAGTACTTTTATACCAGGGAGTTCCTTTCCTTCAATAGACTCGAGAAAAGCACCACCAGCTGTTGATAAATGTGTAAAAACTTTTCTAAACTCTACATTTTTTAAAGCAGCTATTGTATCTCCACCACCAACAATTGAAATTAAAGATTTGGTGTCCGTGTCGCTACTTATCTTTTTAGCAATGGATAAAGTGCCTTTAGAAAAATTTTTATTTTCGAAATATCCAGCAGGACCATTCCAAAAAACTGTTTTTGAAAGTTCTACAGTTTTATTTATTAATTCAATCGTTTTTTCACCAATATCCAAAATTATATCTTCTGATTTTATCTCATTCAAAGTTTTGGGTTTTGGAAGACCATTTAAATTATTCGAAACTATGCAATCTATTGGTATTATAACATTACAATTATTTTTCTCTGAGGAAGAATATATGCTTTTAATGATGTCTTCAGTTCCTTTTTCTAATAGAGAGGCACCCACGTTATATCCATTAAATTTTAAAAAATTGTTCGCCATCGCCCCAACTATTATAAGATTGTTTGTATTCTTTGATAAATTTAAAAGAACGTTTATTTTAGTAGATACTTTTGATCCACCAATAATTGATGTAACAGGTTTTTTTTTATTTTTAATGATTAAATTTATTGATTGAGTTTCTTTGTCTAGAAGTGGACCACCATAACTATCAATATAATTTGTTATTTTATGTAAGGAAGCTTGTCTTCTATGTGAACAAGAAAAAGCCTCGTTAATATAAAAATCTCCTAATTTAGATAAATTTTTTGCAAAATTTTCATTATCATCTTCTTCCTCTTTAAAAAAACGGATATTTTCAATTAGTAATACTTCACCCTGTTTTAAATTGTTAGAAGCATCTATTGCTTTTTGATCAATATTATCTTTATAAAAATAAACTTTAGTATTCAAAGACTTTTGCAAATAGTCAAATATTGGATTTAAAGACAATTCTTTTACCACTTTACCTTTAGGCCTACCCAAATGTGATATTAAAATAATTTTTGCTTTTTTTTCAATCAATTTTTTTATAAACGGTTCAATTATTTCTATTCTTGTGCTGTCTTCTATGCTTGATTTACTAATTGGTACGTTAAGGTCTAGTCTAACTATAACTCGTTTGCTATTTATTTTTATATTTTCTGAAAAAATTTTTAAATTAGACATTTGTCCAATTATTTAAGTACATTTTCTTTTACTATTTTTACCACTTCATCACTTGTGAGATTAAATAATTTATAAACTTCTTTATATGGTCCACTTTTACCATATGTAGACATTCCAAGAGTTACACCGTTCTTACCAACAACTTTTTTCCATCCAGACTCAGTTGATGCTTCAATAGAAATTTTAAATGTGTTTTCACCCAAAATTTCTTTTTTATAATCTTCTTTTTGTTTGTTAAAAATATCATAGCAAGGTACAGAAATAACTTTTGTGTCGATATTTTCATTATTAAGTTTTTCATATGCCTCTAGCGCAATCTCAACTTCTGAACCAGAAGCTATCAAAGAAACTTTAGCTTTATTCATATCACCTTTTAAAACATAGGCTCCTCTTGAGCATTTGTTTTCACCAGATTTGTGTTCGCTTATATAAGGTAACTTTTGTCTGGATAATGCTATTGCACTAGGATTAGTTTTACTTTTCAAAGCAATTTCCCAACATTCGATAGTTTCATTTATGTCTGCCGGTCTGAAAACATTAAGATTAGGCACCGATCTTAAACTCTCTAAATGCTCAATTGGTTGATGCGTTGGTCCGTCCTCACCTAGACCAATAGAGTCATGTGAAAAAATATATATTACTCTTAAATTCATAATAGCTGATAGCCTTAAAGAAGGTTTTAAATAATCTGAAAAAATTAAAAAAGTTCCTCCAAATGGGATCAATCCACCATAAAGAGCTAAACCATTCATTGCTGCACCCATCGCATGCTCCCTTACTCCGTAATGAATATAATTACCTGAAAAATTTTTTGCATTTATTACAATTGAATTTTCTGTTTTCGTATTATTGGAACCACTTAGATCAGCAGACCCACCGACTAATTCTGGAAGAACATCTGTAATAGCACTTATAACAGAAGACGAGCATTGACGAGTTGCCATTTTTGGTCTCGTTTGGAAGAATTTTAATTTTTCATCACCTATAACTTTATCAAAGTTTAATGATAAATCCCCTTTAATTAATCTCTCAAATTCATTTTTTATTTTAGCACTCTTATTTTCTAAATTAGTTTTCCATTTTTTTTCTAGATCATTTCCTTTTAGACCAATTTCTCTCCATGCATTAAGTATATTATCTGGAATTTCAAATGGTTTTGATTTCCAACCAAGTTTTTTTCTAACTAAATTTATTTCATCTTCACCAAGAGGAGCACCGTGAGATGAAGCTTTTCCCGACTTATTTGGAGATCCAAAGCCAATTATTGTTTTGCATGATATTATTGTAGGTTTTTTTGATTTATTCGCTTTTTCAATAGCCTTTGAAATTTGCTTGTAACTGTGTCCATTAATTTCTTGAAAAGACCAACCATATCCCTCAAATCTTTTTTTATAATTATCTGAAACGCTTAGAGAAGTTGGGCCATCAATCGAAATTTTATTATTATCAAAGAAAACAATTAAATTTTTTAAATTTAAATGCCCTGCTAAACTCATAGCTTCGTGACTAATTCCTTCCATAAGGTCTCCGTCACTAGCTATTACATAAGTTTTATTATTTATTAAATCTGAACCAAATCTTTTTTCAAATATTTTTTGGGCGATTGCCATACCGACTGAATTACCAAGTCCTTGGCCTAAAGGTCCCGTGGTAGTTTCTATTCCTGAATTATCTTCGTATTCAGGGTGACCAGCACAAATTGAATTTACTTGTCTGAAGTTTTTAATGTCCTCAATTTTAATTTTTTTATATCCTGTTAAATATAGAAGCGAGTATAAGAGCATTGATCCATGTCCCGCAGAGAGTACGAATCTGTCTCTATTGATCCATTTAGGATTTTTTGGATTAAACCGCAGGTAGTATTTAAAAAGCACAGTCGCGACATCCGCCATACCCATTGGCATACCTGGATGCCCCGAATTTGCTTTTTGTACAGCGTCAATTGACAAAAATCTTATAGCGTTTGATAAATCTTTTAATTTTGGATCCACTTATAAAATACGTATATAGACTCCAATTAACGATATCAATATTATGATATAAATAAAAATTAATTAAATGCAAAATTTACAAAATAAAGAACAAAGATTAGAAACCGCTTTAGAAAAATTAAAAGACTTAAGCAGTTCATTTCACTCTGGACAAAATGACGTAGACAGTCTTAATGTGGAAAAAAATCAATTACAAAGCGAAAAAAATGAGATTGAGAGAAAATATAATCAACTTTTGACTGAGTATGACAATATTAAAAAAAAATTAGATTTAATTCAAAAAGAAAGTGCTGAAAAACAAAAAATCCAAGAACAATTTAACCAAGATATAGATGAACTCGGAAGAGAAACAGAGTCGCTTGTGGAGGAAATTGATAAATGGCAAACGTAAACATAAAGTTTAACAATAAAGACTATCTTTTGTCGTGTGATGATGGACAGGAAGAGGATCTAAAAACTTTAACTAGATTTCTAGATAAAAAATATTCTGCTTTGAAAGATAAACTAGGAAATATAGGTGAAAATAAACTTCTTCTAATAACTTCTATTCAAGTGATAGATGAGTATTTTGATTTAAAAAAAAGAGTTCAGTCACAAAAAGAAAATTTTGAAAATTTATCAAAAAAATTTAAAGAAATGAGATCTCTTGCAATTGATTACAAAGGTGGAAAAGATAAAGAAATATCAAATCTAAACTCTGAATTAGATAAGTTCAAAAAAATGGTAGATGAAAGCCAAGATATTTACGAAAAAATGCTTGAGAAGACAACCCAATCTCTTGAAGAAATAATTAAAAACACTGAAAGTAGTTCAAAAGTTCAGTAAATGCTTTCCAAAGGACCACTTAGAAAGAAATTTTCTTTTATAAGAAAAAAGAAATATCATGAGGTAAATGAAAATTTTTTTTTACCACTGATAAAAATTGTAAAGAAAAATAATTATCGTAAAATAGCTATTTATTATCCATCAAATTACGAACTAAATACTCTAAAACTTTTTAAATTATTGAGTAATAATAAAAAATTTATTACTTTACTCCCATCTCTTTCAAAAGGATCTATGAAGTTTGTGGCATGGAACTTATTTAAACCTTTAGAAGTAAATACCTTTGGTTTTTTAGATCCAAAAGGCAAATCTAAAGCTATAATCCCTGACCTCATAGTTGTTCCATTACTTGCTTTTGATAAATCAAAAAATAGATTGGGATATGGTAAAGGATACTATGATAAATTTTTGAAAAAAAACAAAAATATTACTACGATTGGGGTTGCATTCTCTTTTCAAAAATATAATAAAATTACCACGTCAAACCATGATGTAAAACTGGATTATATATTAACAGAAAAAGGAATTTTTTAATTCTATGAAAATACTGGTGTTAGGAGATGTTATGGGGCCATCTGGAGTAAAAGCTATCAAAGAAAGATTACCAAAAATTATAAATGATAAAAAAGTTGATTTTGTAGTTGTTAATGGAGAGAATGCTGCTGACGACGGAGTAGGTATAAGCAAGAAAAATTCAGATGATATTTTTAGTTCGGGTGCAGATGTGATCACATCTGGAAATCATATTTGGGATCAAAAAGAGACAATGGAGTTTATTGAAAATGAGAAAAGATTACTTAGACCTGAAAATTCCCTAAAACCAGTTCCAGGTGAAGGTTATGGTATTTTCAAATCTAAAAATAATAAAAAAGTTGCAGTCATTAATTTAATGGCAAATGTTTTTATGAAAAAAAGCGAAGATGTTTTTGAAACTGCAAAAAAGTTTATTGAAAAAGTTAAATTAAAAGAAAATGCTGATTTTATAGTAGTTGATCTGCACGGAGAAACTACCAGCGAAAAAATGGCTATGGCATATTTTTTTGATGGTAAGGTGACTATTCTAGTAGGAACACATACACATGTACCAACATCAGACCACAGAGTTATGGAAAAAGGTACAGCCTACCAAACTGATATAGGTATGTGTGGAGATTATAATTCTGTGATTGGAATGAATAGAGATAATTCACTTAATAAATTTTTAAGAGATAGCTCAACCAAAAAACATTTTCCTGCTTTAGGTGAGGCAACAATTTCAGGACTTCTCGTTACAGCGGATGAAAAAACTGGTTTAGCTATTGAAGCTAAACCAATTATTTTAGGCGGTGTATTGCAACAGAAATTTTAAATTATGGCTGGTCACTCACATTGGGCGGGTATAAAACACAAAAAAGGAAGACAGGATAAATTAAGATCCCAAATATTTTCAAAAATTTCTCGAGAAATTACAGTTGCTGCTAAACTTGGTTCAAAAGATCCTCAATCAAATCCAAGATTAAGAGCCGCTATTGAAACTGCTAAAGACGCAAATATGCCTAAGGATAATATTAATAGAGCAATAAGCAAATCGGAAATGGATAAAAATAAAAATTACGAAAATTTAAGATACGAAGGCTTTGGTCCGAAAAATATTGCATTAATAATTGAAACTTTGACAGAAAATAAAAATAGAACTGCAGGAAGTATAAGAACAACTCTTCAAAAACACGGGGGTAGTTTAGGTAGCTCAGGATCTACAACACATTACTTTTATAATTGCGGTGTTATACAATTATCAAAAAAAGACATTTCAGATGAAAAAGCTCTTGAACTTGCAATATATGCTGGATCAAACGATTGTATGTCTTTGAATGATTGTCATGAAATAATTACTAAAAAAGATGATTTTTATAAGGTTAAAAACACTCTATTGAAATCTGTTAAAAATTTAATTTACTCAGGTATAGAGTGGAGAGCTAATAGCTTTATTGATATATCTAAAGAAGAATCAAAAGATTTTGAAAATATGCTTGAATTGTTACATGGAGATGACGACATTCAAAAAGTTTTCCATAATTGTAAACTTGTGTAGCATTTATATATGAGAATAATTGGAATAGATCCTGGGTTAAGTGGCGGAATAGCCGTTTTAGATGATTTAAAAATCTACGATATATTTGACATGCCTATAATGTCAGAAGGAAAAAAAAACAAAAATCAATTAAACAGCGCTCAATTAGTTAACATAATAAATGAACATGTTTTAAAAAATGAGGACACATTCGTGATAGTAGAACAAGTCAGTGCTATGCCAGGCCAAGGTGTTACTAGTATGTTTAATTTTGGACAAACCTTTGGATCTATAAAAGGCATTTGTGCAGCATTAAAACTTCCTATTTTCTATGTAAGACCGGCAAAATGGAAAAAGCATTTTGAACTTATTAATTCATCTAAAGATGCTAGCAGAACAAAAGTTATTGAAATGTATCCTTCAATATCCTCAAGGCTCACAAAGAAAAAGGATGTAAATAAAGCCGACGCTATTTTGATAGCTAGATATTTTAGAGATTGCCGTTCACAATTTAATAATTAATCCCTGTTTCAGAACTTTTGTGCCAAATTGATGACACATTCTATACGTAATTAACAACAATGGAACAAGAAATAGCAACTCAAGCCGTAGGGTTAGGTGGAGCCACAGATTTTTCACTTTGGAAACTTTTCTTAAGAGCTGACTTTATCGTTAAAGCTGTTATATTAATTCTTATTGCTAGTTCAATTTTTTCATGGGCATTAATATTCGATAAAGTTCGATTATTTAGAAGAATAGATATTTCAACAAAATCATTTGAAGATAAATTTTGGAAATCAAAATCTGCTGAGGCTTTTTATAAAAACTTACCACAAAAATCTGAAGATCCACTCACAATTATATTTAAATCAGCCATGAGTGAAGTAATAAAGACAAGATCAAAATCAACTGCGGTTCAAAGTGCGAGAGTAGAAAGAGTAATTGAAGTTTCAATCGACAATCAATTAAAAAGTATTGAGAAAAATTTTACATATCTTGCTACCATTGGTTCAACTGCTCCATTCATAGGTCTTTTTGGAACGGTTTGGGGAATTATGAATTCATTCCAATCAATAGCTATCTCCAGAAATACTAGTTTAGCAATAGTCGCTCCTGGAATAGCAGAAGCTTTATTTGCAACTGCACTTGGCTTATTAGCAGCTATACCTGCAGTTATTGCATACAATAAGTTTAATAGTGACTCACAAAGATATTTTGCAAGAGTAGATAATTTTTCTAAAAGATTTTTATCAATAATTTAAATTTTATTATGGCTTTTATAATGAACCGCTCAAAAAAAGAACCAATGAGCGAAATAAATGTAACACCTTTTGTTGACGTTATGCTTGTTCTATTAATTATATTTATGGTAACAGCACCTTTACTCACAGTTGGAGTTCAAGTTGATTTGCCTGAGTCAGCAGCTGACTCACTACCAGATGATCAAGAACCACTAACAATTTCAATTAATTCAAAAGGTGAATTATTTATTCAGGAACATAAAGTAACTTTTGAAAAAGTGGTACCAAAATTACTAGCAATATCTAAAAACAGAACAGATACTAGAATTTATGTAAGAGGCGATAAGACAATAAATTATGGAAGAGTTTTAGAGGTAATGGGAAGATTATCAGGTGCAGGTTTTTCAAAGGTAGCTCTAATATCTGAGCCTTATAAAAATTAAAAGTATATGACTAAAAGTTTGCTTTTTTCATTTATATTTCACTCTTTAGTCATTTTTCTTACAATGCTTACTTTACCCTTTATGATGAGAGAGCCAATAGATTTACCCCCAATAGTTTCGGTTGAACTCATTGAAATTAAAGATAAAACATTCATACCTTACGCCCCTAAAGCTAGGAAGATAATAGAAAAAGTTAAAGATGAAAAAAAGCGTGTGGTTTCAGAACAAGCACCTCCTGCTGCTAAAGCTAAAGAAAAACCAGACAGAATTCCCATGCCAGAAGATAAAAAAGAAATTAAAGAATTGTTAAAAAAGAAACAAAATCCAGAGGAAATTGAACCTCAGATAAGACAAGCATCAGAGTTTGAAAAAGAGGAGTTGTTTGATACAAATGAAATTGCAGCATTAATTGATAAAGCAAAAGAAGAACAAGCTGAAACTCAAAGAAAAAAAGACAAACTTACCCAAAGTAGTGTAAAAAATTCTTTTGCTCAGGGATTATCGCTATCTGAGGAAGATGCATTAAGGGCCCAAATTTTTGGATGCTGGAGCGTACCTTTGGGTCTTCCATATGATAAAAATTTGCTTGTTAGAATCAAACTTAAATTAAAACCTGATGGAAGAATTTTAAAATCCGAGATACTAGATCATGCAAGAATGAATACACCTGGACAAAGCTTTTATAAAATTCTGGCTGAAAGCGCTTTAAGAGCTGTGAGAATCTGCCAACCATTGAAAGTCCCTCCGACAGGATATGAAAGATGGAAAGAAATACAGCTTAATTTTGATCCTACTGAAATGTTAAAAGGATAAATTTATGAAAAAAATATTTTTTGCTTTAGTATTATCAATATTTACTTTGCAAAATGCCTATGGGCTAATTACTGTTGATATTACCAGAGGTAATTTAGATCCTTTACCAATTGCCGTATCACCACTTCATGTCGATAGTAAATCTGAAAAAATACCTTCATTTGAAACTTCAACATTAGGAGAAGAAATTTCGAAAATAGTTGAAAAGAACTTTAAATCTACTGGTTTATTTAATCCTTTAAAAAAAGATTCTTTTGTTCAAAAACCAGATATTGCACATTTAAAACCTAGATTTGAGGATTGGCGTCTTATAAAAGCACAAGCACTAGTAACTGGAAAATTATTAATAATAGATAAGAAACTAAAAGTTGAATTTAGACTCTGGGATCTTACAGCTGCAAAAGAAATGATAGCTTTATCCTTTACAACAACTCCAAATAATTGGAGGAGAGTTGCACACATAATTTCTGATAAAATTTATGAAAGACTTACTGGAGAAACAGGTTATTTTGATACTAGAATTGCTTATGTTTCTGAGACGGGCCCGAAAAATCGAAGGGTAAAAAAGCTGGCATTAATGGATCAAGACGGTTTTAATACCAAATATTTAACACTTGGTAATGAATTAGTTTTAACGCCAAGATTTAATCCAACAAATCAACTTGTTACCTACTTGTCATATTTTAAAAATATGCCAAGAGTATATTTGCTAGATATTGAGACTGGCGTACAGGAAGTTGTTGGCAACTTTCCAGGAATGACTTTTGCACCAAGATTTTCACCTGATGGAAAAAAAATTATTATGAGTTTTGCTAAAGACGGAAATTCTGATATTTATTCAATGGACTTAGAAACAAGAGTTGTAGAACAAATTACGAAACACCCTTCTATTGATACATCTCCTTCTTACTCACCAGATGGTAAATATATAACATTTAATTCAGATAGAAGCGGGCTCCAACAAATTTATGTGATGAGAAGCGATGGAACCCAAGTCAAGAGAATTACTCATGGTTCAGGACTTTACGGTACACCAGTTTGGTCACCAAGAGGAGATTTGATTGCATTTACAAAAGTTCGAAAAGGAAGATTTTATATCGGAGTGATGAGATCAGATGGAACTGGAGAAAGATTATTGACAGAAAATTTTTACCAAGAAGCACCATCTTGGTCACCAAATGGAAGAGTTTTAATATTTTATAGGGAAACTAAATCTGATAGCAAAGGGAAAGGATTCTCTGCAAAATTATGGTCTATTGATATTACCGGTTATAATGAGAGAAGATTGAAAACAGAGACTGATGCATCAGACCCATCATGGTCTTCGCTGCTGTCAAATTAGCTGTATTTCAAGTACAATTTACACTTGCAAGATTTAACAAAATTTGAAATATTGCAGACACCTTAAATATATTTAGGAGTTAATAATGAAATTTAATAAAGCCATAAAGAACCTTTTTATAGTTTTATTTAGTACGCTGTTAATCTCAGCTTGTTCTACTGCAAAGAAAGCTACAGTAGACACTGTTGATGACGTGTACACAGGAACAGATACAGTTGAATTTTTAGCGAAAGGTGTTCCAGATAGAATATTTTTTGCTACAAACAAGTCTAAGTTAACAACTGCTTCTAGAGACACATTGAGAAAACAAGCAACTTGGATGAGAAAAAATAAAGACGTAACAGTTACAGTTGAAGGACACGCCGATGAGCGAGGTACAAGAGAGTACAACTTGGCTCTAGGTGAAAGAAGAGCCAATGCCGCAAAAGATTATTTGATGACATATGGCGTTTCTGGAAAAAGAATATCAGTAATTAGTTACGGTAAAGAAAGACCGGTAAATCCGGCTAGCTCACCTTTAGCTTGGTCTCAAAATAGAAGATCAGTTACTGTAAAAGCAAATTAAACCTTATTAAGTTATTATAAAAGACCCCTGTTTCAACGAAACCAGGGGTCTTTTTTTTGCCATTTTGTATATTTAGAAAATAGAAAATGATTACACGTAAAGTTTTCTTACCAATAATTTTATTTCTTATGCTTTTTTCAAGCTTTGTTAAATCAGAGGAAGAAAGTTCATTAAATATTTCTGACGATATAAAGCAGTTAAAAAAAGATTTAAAGACTTTGGAAAAAGCAGTTTATAAAACTTCACAAGTTTCAAACTCTTCATTGTCTACTTCCAATAGTTTGAACGAAGATATTTTAACTCGACATCTTTTAAAATTAAACGATATAGAAACACAATTTCAAGAATTGACCAACAAATTTGAAGAAGTTAATTTTAAAATGGATAAGCTCTCTAAGAGAATTACTAAAATGCAATCTGATAATCAAATGAGATTCAGTGACATAGAAAATAACCCTGACAATTTAAATGTTAATAAAAAATCAACTAAAAATAAAAAAATGCCCGGCACAGATCTTCCTGAAAATCTTGGACGAATATCAGAGGACGACCTAAAAGAAACAAAAGAAGTTCAACAAACTCAATCGGTTGAGTCAGCAGGTTTAGTTGTAACTGAAAAAGCTGCTCCATCAAAATCACTATTACCTAATAAATCACCCAAAGAACAATACGACTTTGCAGTAAGTTTTATTAAAGTTGGAGATTATGAGACAGCCGAATTTGCTTTAAGAGAATTCATTGATAAAAATAAAAGCAACGAACTTGCTGGAAGTGCTCAGTATTGGTATGGAGAAACTTTCAGAGTAAGGCAATTATATCAAGATGCAGCAGCAGCATACCTTGATGGTTATCAAAACTATCCCAAAAGTAAAAAGGCACCCATTAACTTACTAAAACTAGGAAGTACTTTGGTTCAACTTGGAGAGAAAGACCAAGGGTGTTTAATGATACAAGGAGTTAAAAAACAATATCCAAAAGCGAGTAAGTCTGTGTTACAAAAAGCAGAATATGAGAACAAAAAATTTAAATGTAACAAGACCTGATCATTTAAACATTTGCCAAAAAGTAAAATCAATTTTAAAAAAATATAAAAACAACAACACTTTTGTAGTAGCAGTTTCTGGGGGTTCAGATAGTTTAGCTTTAGTATCAATTATAAAAAATCTCATGCAAGAGAATAAATACAAGTTTTTTTTTGCAATTGTTGATCATAATCTGAGAAAAAACTCAGCTGCTGAAGCTTTAAGCGTAAAAAGACTTTTAAGTAAATACGACATTAATCTAACAATTTTAAAAAATAAAAAGAAAATTGATAAGAATATTCAAAAAAATGCTAGAGAAATAAGATACAATCTGCTTGAAAAATTTTGTAAAAAGAAAAAAGCAAAGTCCCTTATTGTAGCGCACCATCAAGATGATCAGGTTGAAACATTTTTAATTAGACTTTCTAGAGGTAGTGGGGTCGAAGGCCTCTCATCTATGAATGAGATTACTACCCTGAAACAAGGAACAAGTCTGATACGACCACTTTTAGATTTTAAAAAAAATGAACTTATTTCCATCACGAAACATACATTTAATAAATTTTTTAAGGATCCAAGTAATAAAAATAGAAAATTTTTACGAACAAATATAAGAGAATTAAAGAAAAATTTAGAAAAAAAGGGTATTGATATTGAAAAAATTGTCCGTTCAATTAAAAACATCGCATCAACTAAAGATGCAATAAATTTTTATGTAGAAAGATCTATTAAGAAATATATTACATTTAAAGGAAAATTAACTATTTTAAATTTAGAAAAATTCAGACAGGAACCCAAGGAAATAAAGTTTAAAATTGTTAACAAAATAATAAAAAAAACAACAAATTCTTATTATCCACCAAGATCAAAAAAAGTTTTAAATTTGATAGATGGGTTCCAAAGAAATAGAATCAAAAAGCTTACATTAGGAGGATGTATCTTTGAGAGAAAAAATAGGTTTCTTTTTGTATCTAAAGAACGGTGAAAAAACCATTATTTGAGGTAAATTTTGACACACCTACTACAATTTGCCATATTTCAATATTAATTAAGTCTGGTAATACTTGTTATATTTTAAAAAGTAACTAATTATATACTATGAATTTTAGAAATTTATTAATGTGGGGTTTGATAATCTTATTATCCGTAGGGTTATTTAATCTTTTTCAAAATCCTGACAGAGCTAATGCAAATAACAATCAAATTGCGTTTTCGAAATTTTTACAAGAAGTAGATAATGGAAGAGTGGTTGAAGTTAAAATACAGGGTAATAATATCAGTGGAACTTTATCTGACGGATCTAAATTCAAAACATATTCACCTAACTATCCAGACTTAGTTGGTAAGCTTTCTGAAAAAAATGTTAGTATAATTGCATCCCCTGTTGAAGATAAAATGCCTTCTTTGTTAGGAGTTCTATTATCATGGTTTCCAATGTTACTCTTGATCGGTGTATGGATATTTTTCATGCGTCAGATGCAAGGGGGAAGAGGCGGAGCTATGGGATTTGGAAAATCTAAAGCCAAACTGTTAAATGAAGCTCAAGGAAAAGTTACATTCAATGATGTTGCAGGTATTGAAGAAGCCAAAGAGGAAGTAGAAGAGATTGTAGACTTTTTAAAAGATCCAAGAAAATTTAGAAAATTAGGTGGAAAAATTCCAAAAGGAGCTTTGCTTATAGGACCTCCTGGAACGGGAAAAACACTTCTCGCAAAAGCTATTGCTGGTGAAGCAAATGTTCCTTTTTTCACAATTTCAGGCTCTGACTTTGTTGAAATGTTTGTTGGGGTTGGAGCTTCAAGAGTCAGAGATATGTTTGAACAAGGAAAGAAACATGCACCATGTATAATTTTCATTGATGAAATTGATGCGGTTGGAAGAAGTAGAGGCGCAGGTTTAGGAGGCGGTAACGATGAGAGAGAGCAAACATTAAACCAGCTTTTAGTTGAGATGGATGGTTTCGACACAAATGAAGGTATTATACTAATTGCTGCTACAAACAGACCTGACGTTCTAGATCCTGCTTTATTAAGACCAGGTAGATTCGATAGACAGGTAGTAGTACCTAATCCAGATATTTTAGGAAGAGAAGCAATTTTAAAAGTTCATGTTAAAAAAATAAATACTGGACCAGATGTAAAACTTAGAACTATTGCAAGAGGAACCCCTGGTTTTTCTGGAGCCGATTTAGCTAATTTGATTAACGAGTCAGCACTATTGGCTGCAAGAAAAAATAAAAGAGTAGTAACAATGGTTGATATAGAGGAAGCCAAGGATAAAGTAATGATGGGTGCCGAAAGAAGATCAATGGTAA
>ENA-OSEY01001194-OSEY01001194.1-marine-metagenome-genome-assembly--contig:-NODE-1194-length-18362-cov-3.444681_pt1 | contig 18362 bp, 12 predicted proteins | sample MGYA00248465_ERZ534230 | MGnify/ENA primary metagenome ERZ534230 (study PRJEB26409, sample SAMN06344110) | marine metagenome | isolation source: Sea water from surface | place: Atlantic Ocean:Southern...
TTTATTTGGAAGGGTTGTTTTTGATACAGGCATAGCCTGGTTTTGGTCAGATAAGAGAATAAATAAAAATATTTCTTATAAAATTAATGGTCTAGAACTCCTATTGAGATATCAAAAATTAAATAAAGGGATTCTACTATTCTTTAAACACTCACTTCATCTTGAACTTGACTCTCGTATTTTGGCCATGAATGCTGAAATATTTGGTGTAGAAAGAAAACATAATTCAGTATATTTTGAATCAATTCAAAAAAATGGACGATTAAAAAGTATGAAGGACATTGCAGACAGAAACAGTACTATTTCTTTTGTTAGATGGTTAAAGAATGGTAAAACTGTTCTTTATGCTCCTGATCAAGACTATGGACTCAAAAAATCCGATCAAATTGATTTTTTTGGACTTCCTGCTGCAACTATTTCTGCGCCACTAAAAATAATTAATAAAACAGGTTGTAATTATTTGTTCATGAATACTTATTATGAAAAAGATAATTTGGTTATTGATATTGAAGAACCAAAATTTAGTACAGCATCATCAATAATGTTTATGCAAGATTTGAATAAATACGTTGAAAATAAAATAAAGCTAAATCCGGAAGAATATCTTTGGCAGCATCGAAGATTTAAATCAACACTTGGAAAAGAAAAAATTTATAAATGATTGATAGCGAGATAGATAATCTAAAAGGATTCATGCCAAAACATGAAGGTATAGCTCTAACTAAATGGTCTGAAAAATTTTCATCAATTGGGCCAATTATGGAGATTGGTTCCTATTGTGGTAAATCTGCTATTTATCTTTCTAAAGGAGCAATATTAAATGATCAACTTGTATATACAATTGATCATCATTTTGGGTCTGAAGAACATCAAATTAAAGAAGAGTATTTTGATAGTGAAATATTTGATTATAAAAATCAAAGGGTTAATACCCTACCTCTTCTTATCAAAAATATTAATAAAATACAGGTAAAAAATATTGTTCCAATTGTTTCAAATTCAGTTGATATTGCTTCAAAATGGAATGCAAAGCTTGGTATGGTTTTTATTGATGGTGGCCATTCATTTAAAGCCGCTAATAATGACTATGTGAGTTGGAGTACAAAAATCAAAAAAAATGGTGCATTGGTTATTCATGATATCTTTGAAAATCCTGATGAAGGCGGACAAGCACCTTTTGAAATATTTCAAAAAGCACTAAAAAATAATTTCGAGGTTTATGAAAGGGTTGATACTTTAGCTTGTCTCATAAAAAACTGATCGTTGATCAGATTTAAATAAGTCTGAAGCATCTGAATAATCAAAAACACAATCGGCACTTAACATTAATGCTGCTGCTGTCCAGCTTGGTTTTTCTTTTGGCCAAAAAATATTCTGTTCATATTGCCACCCCATAAAAGGAATGCCTTCTTCATCAGATATATTGAGAACATCAAATAAAAGTCTTTTAGCTTCATCATCATAACCAGCACACATTAAAGCAAGAATAAATTCGCTCGTCTCGGCCACGGTTACCCATGGTTCTTCAATAACACATTTGATGCCAATGCCATCCAAGTAAAAATCTTTAAAAATTTTATTAATATAATGCGATTTCTCGTCCTGTTTAAGACATCCTGATAATATTGGATAATACCAGTCCATAGAAAATCTTTTTCGATCTTTAATTAAATCAAATTTACCATCTGGCTCTTGAATTGCATTTGATAGTAATAAATGAGCTTTTTTCCATTTTTCTATATTTTCAGTCTCATTAAGTATTTTTGATAAAGCAATACCGCATTCTATACTTTTAAGTATTGACGAACATCCTGTAAGTAAATAATCATTTTCAATTTGACTATTATTATTAATAGACCAAGGGATAGTCCCATTATCTTGCTGAAGTTCAACTGAAAAATTTACAGCTAATTCAATCGAAGACCAAATTGATTGTAAAAAATTTATATCCTTGAAAATCCTAAAAAAATGTAATGCTGCAACTGCTATATAAGGTGAAAAATGAGTTGGTTTATTTTTCTCGATTGCATCTGTTTTATAGTATTTTGCATACCAACTTCCATCACTGTTTTGATGATGAGTTAACCAGTTAAATGCGGATTTTGAAGCTTCTATATCTTTATAAATATTTAGCCCCATAATAGATTCAATATGATCCCACGGATCATGAGTTCCATCTTCATTTGAAGGAATTGCTCCAGATTTATATTGAATAGATTTTATGTATGCGCCATTAATCTTAAAAATTTCCTTGCGAAGAAAGTCTTTATGCAATTTAAATTTCTTAGGTTTATGCATCCTTAAGACTTTTCAAAATACATGGTAAAACTCTTTCCCATAACAGGATTCAGAAATTTATCGATTGAGTCTAAAAATCTAGGTTTTTCAAGAATATGTTTTTCTAATAATTTCTTATACTTGTTGACCAAAAAATTTGAGTCTTGAGACTTCCAAAAAAGACATCGAAGCCACCAATATGGACTATGGATTGAATGAAATTTTTCTGATGAAAGAAATTTAAAACCAGATTTTTTAATCTCTTCAATCAATTTTTTTTGATTAAAAATTCTTAAATGACCTCCAGGTTGATTTTGATAATCTTTTGATAAGGCCCAACATATCTTTTCGGGCCATGATGCTGGAACGCTTGCATAGAATTTACCTCCTGGCTTCAAAACCCTATGTATTTCATTTATGGCATCATTATACTCATGCAAATGCTCAAGAACTTCTGAGCAAATTACAAAATCAACACTATTATTTGGTAAGGGAATTGAGTATGCAGATCCAATTAAAAATTCAACGCCTGCCTGTGATAAAGATTTAAAATAGGCATAACCTTCTTCAGCTTTTTTTAAGGACTTTTTGTCCATATCCAAACCAATACACTGCATTTGAGGATTTTGCTGCATTATGCCAAAAATATGTCTTCCCTCACCACATCCTACGTCTAGCATGATGCCGTTAGTGTTTAGTCTATACTTCTTTAAATTAAAGGTTAGCATCTTTAAAACTCCTTATTGCTTCACATATAGCTTTTTCGTATTCAGATGTAATTTTATCCCAATTAAAAGTTTGTATTATATGATTTCTCCCTCTAATTGCTCTGTCTTTGTAGGATTTATAATCTAATAATATATTCTTAACATTTTCCTTAATAGCATTTTCATCTTTGCTGCTAATTAATACTGCAAAATTTGAAGTAAGTTCTGGTATAGAAGAAACATTAGTTGCAATTAAAGGTACCTCACAACTCATTGCCTCAATTACAGGATATCCAAATCCTTCGTACAAAGAACTTACGATTGCAACTGAACTAGATGCATATAACTCTTTAATGTCATTTTTTGATAGATTAGATTTAAAAAATACACTGTCAGAAATATTTAATCTTTCTATTAGTCTTTCCGTATGGCCACCTTCTTTCATTTTGCCTATTACAACTAAATGAATTTTTGGGAATTCTTTTTTTAAAAGCTTTAGTGCCTTCAAAGAGTAATCTAAACCTTTAAGAGGAACATCTGCACTTGCAGTTGTAATTAATCTAAAAGGATTTGGTGTTATTGATTCTATTGGAGAAAATTCATCTGCATCCAACCCATTATTAATAACAGTTATAGCATTTTCAAAACAATTAAACTCATCAATTATGCCTTTTTTTGAACTATGCGAAGGAGTAATGATATTTTTTATTTTTGGAGCAACTTTTTTTTGCATCTTTAAAAATGAATACCATCTATATCGAGATATCTTGTGTTTGATTTTCTCTGTAGCTGCTAATTCAAACTTAAAATCAAATGTTATAGGATGATGAATTATCTCAATAAATGGATTATTTTTTTGAATTTTCAGCATTCCATGACTAATGGATTGATTGTCTATGATAATGTCATAGTTATTTTTTGATAAAAACTTATATGCTCTATAACCAAATGTTTTTGGTTCAGGAAAGCCTCCAAGCAAAACAGAAATAAATTCATAATAATCATAGAAAGATTTATTTTTTTTCTTAAGAATTTTTTTCAATCTGTCTTTAAATGAAAATGTTTCAAATAAATTTAATCCAGGTAACTTTATGAGTTTAATTCCAGGGTCAAGGTTTGGGTAAGGAGGTCCAGAAATGACTTCAACACTATGGCCAGCTATTTTTAGAGCTTTGGATATATCTTTAACATAAACTCCTTGACCTCCGCCAAATTCAGCACTTCTATAACTTAAAATTGCTATATTTAATTTTTGCAAGTTTGATTATCTAGTAAATGTTAACCAGTTTGAATACTTGAGATTTTGTCCAGAAACAATATTCATAAATGAGTCCTGAAGAATTTTTGTAATAGGTCCCCTTTTACCATCGTTAATTCTAGATTGATCGAGTTTGGTTATTGGAGTTATTTCTACTGCCGTGCCTGTAAAAAAAGCCTCATCAGCATTTTTTAGATCATCATATTCCAAGTCCTTTTCTATAACTTCGATTGATAAATCTCTTGCCATCTGAATAACTGACTGTCTTGTTATTCCATTAAGACAATGATTTGTTGTTGGTGTTAAAACTATTCCATCCTTGACAATAAAAATATTCTCTCCACTTCCCTCTGAAATAAATCCATTCATATCCATCATGATTGCTTCATCAGCTCCTTTATCAAGAGCCTCATGAAGAGCCATAGTATTACTAAAATATGTTCCTATGATTTTATTTCCTGAATGAAGTGGATTTTCATACTGCCTATGTGAAGATTTTATAACAGAAATTCCATTCTCTTTGGCAACAGGATCCATGTAAGATGGCCATTCCCATGCCGCAACAGCTACATTCACACTTAAATCTTTTGCTCTTAAACCAAGACCCTCATTACCAAGATATACTATAGGTCTAATATATCCTTCATTTAGATTATTTTTGTTAAAAATATTACATTGAATAATATTTACCTCCTCTTTCGAAAAAGGAATTTTTATATTTAGTTTTGATGCTGCATTAAATAGTCTTTCCGTATGCTCCAAAAGTCTAAATATTGCTGGTCCTTTTTCTGTCTTATATGCTCTTACCCCTTCAAAAACACCAGTACCATAATGCAAAGTATGCGACAAAATATGAACATTTGAATCATTCCAGTTTTCAAATTTGCCATTTTTCCAGATAAATTTTTTTTCAGTATTCTCAAACACTTTTCAAGATATAATTAAGAATAGGTATTATTGCAAAATCAAACCTATAAAAAAAGAAAAATATGGAAATATCAAAATCAATTTTTCGTGAATATGATATTAGAGGCATTTACCCTGAACAAATTAATGAACAAGTAGTTCAAAAAATTGCTAAAGCAATATCAATAAAGTGTCTTAACGAGGGAGTTTCAGAAATTTGTATTGCAAGAGATGGAAGACTTTCAGGTGAAAAGCTTTTATCTGCACTAGCAAATTCTCTATCAGATAATGGTATTGATGTCATCAATACAGGGTTGGCGACAACACCTTTACTATATTTTGCTGCCAAAAAAAGTGCTTCTAAAAGCGGTGTGATGATAACAGGCAGTCATAATCCAAAAAGTTACAATGGTATAAAACTTATTATTAATGATAATCCTGTCTCTGGTAACGAAATTTATAATCTTTTAAATAAAATCGATGAGGTTTCAAAACGCAAAGGAAAAATAACTTTTAAAAATTTCAAAGATGAATATATATCAGAAATTAAGAAAAATATTGTTCTAAAAGATAAGCTAAAAGTCGTAATTGATTGTGGAAATGGTGCTAGCGGATGTGTAGCACCAAGATTATATTCAGAATTAGGCTGTGATGTTGTAAATTTATATACAGAAATTGATGGCAACTTTCCAAATCATCATCCAGATCCAGGTAAACCTGAAAATTTAATTGATTTGATAAAAAAAGTTAAGGAAACTCATGCAGATCTAGGCCTTGCATTTGATGGAGATGGTGATCGTGTCGGGCTAGTAACAGGTGATGGCGAAATAGTTTTTCCAGATAAGATTTTGATGATGTTATGTAAGGATATTCTTTCATCAAATGAAGGAAAAATTATATATGATGTTAAGTGCACAGACTCCCTTCCAAAATTAATTAAAGATTACGGCGGTACTCCTATAATGTATCCCACAGGCCATTTTAATATCAAAAATGGTATTAAAGAGCATAATCCACTATTAGCCGGTGAAATGAGTGGCCATATATTTTTTAATGACAGATGGTATGGTTTTGATGATGGTGTTTATTCGGGAGCTAGAATTATTGAACTTATATTTAAAACTAAAAAATCAATCTCAAATCTCAATAAACAATTGCCAGCACTATTTTCAACACCTGAATTAAACATAAAAGTTTCCGATGAAAAAAAATTTGAGATAGTTAAAAAGTTTGTAGCAAATTGTACTTTGGAAGGAGAAAAAATTTCTATAGATGGTTTAAGAATTAATTTTGACAATGGCTGGGGCCTTTTAAGGGCATCAAATACGACTCCGATGATAGTAATGAGGTTTGAAGGAAATACTAAAGAGAATCTAATTAAAATTAAAAATAAATTTATCAAAGAACTTTCTCGCATTTGTCCTGATATTGATATAAATTTAAATTGAAATGAAAAAAGATAGAAAAAATATTATTCTTGAGTCTCTCGCAGGAATGCTTGAAGAAAGAAATCTTTCAAAAATAACTACTGCTGCTCTTGCTAAAAAGTCTGGAATAACTGAAGCAGCTCTTTATAGGCATTTTCCTAGTAAAAGATCTATTTATGCTGAATTATTCACTTTTTGTGATGAAGCTATTTTCACTAAATGTAATGAGCTTAAAAAAAGTAAAATTGCATCTAAAGAAAAAGTTAAAAATACATATATGTTTTTTATGCTATTTGTTGAAAAAAATAAAGGATTTGCAAGGCTCCTCTCAAGAGAGGCTTTATCTTCGAACGAACAAAATGTAAGTGATAATGTGAATCAATTTTTTGAAAGACTTGAGTTGGTACTGAGACAAATGTTAAAAGAAAGTGAAAATGAATTAAGAACTCAAGCAGGTATTTCTGCACAATTAATAGTTACGGTATTAGAAGGCAATATAAGTAGATTTATTAGATCTAAATTTAAGGACTCTCCCTCATCTTATATTGAAAATATTTGGAAAATTTTAGAAATTAATATCTTTAAAAATTAATTTATGTTTTCATCAAGAAATAACTCAAAATAAAAATCTCCATTTAGATCTTCATCTAAATCTCCAGTGACTTTATTTACTCTAACAAAAGATATTTTTTCGGGCATTTCTTCTGAAGCAGTTTCAAGGTATTCTAACTTATAATCCATGTAGTTTATCCATATCGGCAAAGCAATGGTCGAACCATACTCGTTTTCTCCAAGCGAAGAAAAATCATCAGTACCTACCCATACTGTTGTAACAAGATCAGAATGATATCCAGAGAACCAAGTGCTAACTGAATCATTTGTCGTGCCTGTTTTCCCAGCTATATCATCTCTGTTAAGAAATCTTGACTTTCTTCCAGCAACTCCATTTTTCATAAAGCCCTTAAGCACATCATTCATTAAAAAAGACACTCTTGGATCAATGACTAGCTCTGTATTTTCTGTGGGTTCTAATAAATAGTAGGGTTTATTCACATTCATCTCAATTGTGTCTAACCAAGGAAAGGCAATAATATCTAATGTTTTATTATTTTTATTAAATTCTTCCTGAGAGAAGATAGTTTTTCCGAATCTATCCTTAATAGTATCAATGTAATGAATATTTGATATATTTCCATTATTTGCAATTACGCTATATGCTCTAACCATCTCTGCAGGGGAAAAGTTACCAGAACCAAGAGCAAGTGAAAGATCATTTGGCAAACGATTTTCTGAAAATCCAAAATTTACCAAATATTCGTGAGTATCATTAAGTCCCATTTCTCTAAGTAGTTTTATTGATACAATGTTTACTGATTTTATTAGAGCATCCCTTAAAGATATTGGGCCATAAAATTCACCAGTATAGTTTTGTGGCTTCCATACACTCTCAAGATTCTCATCTTCAAAAACAATTGGAGCATCATTAATAATGCTAGAAAGGTTATATCCATTTGCTAGAGCTGCTGAATAAATAAAAGGTTTGAAGCTTGATCCAGATTGAGGAAAAGAAAGTTTAACTCTATCAAAATTACTGGCTTCAAAATTCTTACCCCCAATGTAAGCAATTATTTCACCTGATTTTGGATTTATAGATATTAATGACGCTTCAGCATCTGGAATTTGATCTAAGGTATAAAAACCCTCATTTATTTTCAAATAAACAAAGTCTCCAAAGTTTAATATATCATTAAAATTTTTTGGTTTTGAGTCAAATTCATTTATAGATATTCTTTTTCTTGCCCACTCATATTCATTTGACCAATTCACTTTAATAATCTCAAAATTATTATTAATCGCTGAAAACTCATTTTCCTTGACATCAATTACGATTGCTTTGATATGGGAATTATAAAAAGGATATAAATCAAAAATTGAAAGTATTCTATTAGATATTAAACTTGAGTCATATTCAATATTATTTATGTACTCACTATTGAAGAGAAAGTCCAAATCAAGCAAAGATAATGATTTAATCTCTTGTTCATTAAATATATCAGAATAGTTATTAGGTTCTTTCCAGCCATGTCTTTTGTCATATGCATATAATTGATCTATGAGACTACTTTTTGCCTTATTTTGTGATTTTGAATCTAACGTTGTATAAACAGACCACCCTTCTGAATATGCCTTAAGTCCATATCTGCTTATTACCTCTTGCCTTGCTAGTTCAGCAAGGTGGCCTCCGTCGACGTCATATATATTTATATTTTTGACTATCTTGATTTCTTCTGAAATCGCTTGAGAGTATTGTTCTTCATCGATATAGTTTAATAAAAGCATTCTGGATAATATCCAGTTTCTTCTTTGCTTTGTTCTTCTTGGATTTTTAACTGGATTTACTCTTGATGGAAGTTGAGCCATAGAAGCTATCGTTGCAGACTCCGCTATAGTTAATTCATTCAATTCTTTATTAAAATATGTATTAGATGCGGCCTTGATACCATATGACCTATTACCCAAAAAGATTCTGTTTACATATAATTCAAAAATTTCTTCTTTTGTAGCGTTTCCCTCTAACTCTAGTGCAAGAAAAATTTCTTTAATCTTTCTTGTTATTGTCTGTTCTCTTGTTAGTAGATAACCTCTTACAACCTGCATTGTTATCGTTCCACCACCGCCCTGACAGCCAGATGAGCTCAAACATCTTATGAAAGATCTTACTAATCCTGAATAACTAATTCCTTGATGATTAAAAAAGTTGTCATCTTCTGCAGCAAGAAAAGCATTTTTAATATCTTTAGGAATATCGTCATAATCAATTGATCTTCTTTTTATTTCACCAAATTCTCCAATCAATACTCCATCTTGAGTAAACACCTTAAGAGGCATTTGTAATTGTGACTCATCAACATATTTAATTTCAGGTAAATTTGGTTTAAATACAAAATAAGTAGCTAACAAGACAATTATTGAAGTTAAAGATATAAAAACTCCAAAATAAAATCCAAAATCGATTAACTTACGCATAACATATTTTAAAGGGTAATTTTCACAGAATACATCATTTAAAATTTAAAAAGTGAATTTATTGTATGAGATGTTAAAATCTCGGCTTAAATTTAAAACTATGAATATTTTTATTATAGGTCCAATGGGTTCTGGTAAATCAACAGTAGGAAAAATTTTGTCTGACGAATTGTTTTTAAATTTTTTTGATACTGATGAAGAAATAGAATTAAGGACTGGCGCTTCTATAGATTGGATTTTTGATCTAGAGGGTGAGGAAGGCTTTAGAAAAAGAGAAAGCGATATTCTTTTAGAAATGGTTCAAAAAAATTCTATTGTCCTTTCGACTGGTGGAGGAATAATTTTATCAGATAATAATAGAGAGCTTTTGTCTTCAAGAGGAACTGTATTTTTTTTATCAACTCCAATTTACATTCAAGTTGAAAGAACTTCTAAAGACAAAGATAGACCTCTTCTAAAAAAAGGAGATCCAACAAAAATTCTTACAAAACTTCATAAAGAAAGAGAAGGTTTGTATCAGAGCGTTGCGGATTACGTGGTAGATACTGAGAATAAATCAAGTCAGGAAGTTGCTTCCGAAATAGTTAATTTGGTCAAGGCATAAACTGTGATAGAAAAATACGCTGGAAAAAATAACTCAAAATATAAAATATTCATTACGAATAAAATAATTCCATCAATTGAACTTAATAAATATATTAATAAAACATCTAAAGTACTGATTATTACAGATTCAGGTATACCAAAGAAATATATTAAAGCTCTAAAAGTAAAAATTAAAAATGCTAAAGTTTATTTGCATACTATTCCACAAGGGGAGGCATCAAAATCATTTAAGATTTTTCAAGAAATTATTAAAAAACTTATAAGGCTCAATTTTTCCAGAACGGATATAATAATAGCCTTTGGTGGGGGTGTTGTGGGGGATATTTCAGGATTTGCTGCATCATCTTTTCTAAGAGGTATTGATTACATACAAATTCCAACTACTCTTCTTTCTCAAGTGGATTCATCAGTAGGTGGCAAGACGGCAATTAATATTCCAGAAGGTAAAAATTTAGTTGGTGCCTTCTATAACCCAAAAGCTGTTTTTATATCAACAAGATTTTTAAAAACTTTAAGTGAAAAAGAATATAAATCTGGTTTGGGAGAAGTAATAAAATATTCTTTGATCGACAACGAAAAACTTAGAACTTTACTGCAGTCAAATACTACAAAAATATTAAACCGTGATAACAAAATTCTTCTAAAAATAATTGAAGAATCTATCAAAACTAAATCAAAGATAGTTACAAAAGACGAAAAAGAAAGCGGTATTAGAGCAATACTTAACTTTGGACACACATTTGGACATGCTATCGAAGCCCATACAAATTATAAAAAAATGAGTCATGGAGCCGCCATAACACTTGGAATGATTATTGCATCTAAAATATCTCTTTATGAAGGTTTGATAAAAGATCATCAGCTAGATAATATTATTAATTTAATAGATTCTTTAGGTCTTGATACAAATTATTCAAAATATAAATTTTCAGAATTAAAAAAATATATTTTTAATGATAAAAAAGTGGCAGATGGTAAGCTAAATTTAATTTTAATTAACCAAAAATTTAAAGCTTTTAAAACAAACCAATTTGATCAAAATAATATTAGAAAAGCTTTCAAATAATATTATGCTGCGTTGGCAGTTGTAGCCTTTAGCAAATCTTGGATGTTTACAGCTGCTGGTATTACAAGCCAAAAATATGGCTCGTATCTTTCAAAATCATCAATTATTAATTTTGCCCTAGAGCTTTTCGTGTATTTGTAATGTTTTCGAAGAATCTCTTTTAAAAATTTTCTGTGAGGTTGCATTTCTTCCATTGAAATTCTTTCTAAATTCACTAATCCTCTATTACATTTGTCAAAAAATGTTCTGTCTTCATCAAGAACATATGCAAAACCACCAGTCATTCCTGCTCCAAAATTTAATCCAACAGATCCAAGAACTGTGACATGTCCTCCTGTCATATATTCACAGCAATGATCTCCAGCTCCTTCGATGACAGCACTTGCACCTGAATTTCTTACAGCAAATCTTTCTCCAACAGAACCAGATATAAATAATTCTCCTCCTGTTGCGCCATAAAGACAGGTATTGCCTGCAAGAACAGAAGTTCTATTTGAGGCATATTCAGCATTATTTTTGATAATAATTCTTCCGCCATTCATACCTTTACCAACATAATCGTTTGCATCACCATTTAAAATAAGATGTAAATTATTAGCATTCCAGCATCCAAAACTTTGTCCAGCAGATCCATTAAACTTTAATGAAAGTTTTTTTGAGAGGCCCTCTTCACCAAATCTTTCAGCAATATATCCAGAAATTCTGGCGCCAATAGATCTATCAGTGTTAGAAATATTAAAGTTTAGAGTTCCTTTCTTTTTATCATCAATAATCTTCTTTGATTGTTTAATTATTTTTTTTGATAGCTTCCCTTTGTCCCATGGATCATTTCTTTCTACTGTACAGAAATATGATTCAGGATTTTCATTATCTTTCTCTAGAAGGCCTGATAAATCAATTGATTTATATTGATCCTCTATATCAGCTAACTGTTTTAAGTATTGTGTTTGTCCAATAATATCTTCAAGTTTATTCACTCCAATTTTTCTTAAATGCTCTCTTACATCGTTAGCTATAAATTTAAAATAATTTATAACTTTTTCTTTCTCGCCAATAAAGTGTTGATCGATAAGGTCTTTTCTTTGTGTAGCTACTCCAGTGGCACAATTATTTAAATGACATATTCTTAAGTATTTGCAGCCCATAGAAATCATTGGTCCTGTACCAAAGCCAAATGATTCAGCACCAAGAATTGCTGCTTTAACTACATCCAAACCAGTTTTCATCCCGCCGTCTGTTTGAAGTCTGACTTTGTGTCTAAGTCCTGCATCTCTCAAACTTTGATGTGACTCGGCTAAACCTAATTCCCATGGAGATCCAGCATACCTAATAGACGTCAGTGGACTTGCGCCTGTACCTCCATCGTGTCCAGATATTGTAATTAAATCAGCATATGCTTTGGCTACACCTGTTGCTATAGTTCCAACTCCTGGCTCAGAAACAAGTTTCACAGAAACCAATGCTTTTGGATTAACTTGTTTAAGGTCATATATAAGTTGAGCTAAGTCTTCTATTGAGTAAATATCATGGTGAGGTGGAGGAGAAATTAATGTGATACCTGGAGTTGAGTATCTTAGTTCAGCTATTAACTTATTAACTTTCCCACCAGGCAGTTGGCCGCCCTCTCCTGGTTTTGCGCCTTGAGCGATCTTAATTTGAAGGACCTCAGCATTTACTAAATAATGTGGTGTAACACCAAATCTTCCAGATGCTACCTGTTTAATCTTGGACATTTTTAAAGTGCCGTATCGGTGCTTACCCTCGCCTCCTTCTCCAGAATTTGACCTAGCACCGAGAGTATTCATTGCCTCAGCAAGAGTTTCATGAGCTTTAGGTGATAATGAGCCTAAACTCATGCCAGCCGAATCAAATCTTTTTATGATGTTATCAATCGATTCCAAATTAGATTTTTTATGAACTCTTTTACTTACTTCTTCTAACTGGAGCAGATCTCTTAGCATTGCAGGAGGTCTGCTATCAACTAGATTAGCGTATTCGTTGTAAATTTCTTGTGAACCTGTTGAAACTGCTTCTTGTAATTTTTTTACTATTTCAGGGTTATAAGTATGATATTCACCTCCATGAACATACTTTAAAAGACCACCTACATTAATTTCTGATAAGTTAGATCTAGCATAATCATTTAAAGCCTTAATTTCTTTATCAAGTGCTTCTAAATTCTTTCCCCCTATTCTGCTTTCAGTATTTGTAAAACATAAATCAACAACATCACTATTGAGACCTATAATCTCAAACAGTTGAGAGCCTCTATAACTTGATATTGTAGATATACCCATTTTTGAAATTATCTTTAAAAGTCCTTTATTAATACCCTTCCTATATCTCGCACAATTTTCATGAGGAGAGCCTTTAAGCTCATTTCTTTCTGTAAGATCAAGAATTGTTTGATAAGCAAGAGTGGGATAAACAGCTGTAGCACCAAAGCCAATCAAGCATGCAATTTGATGGGTATCTCTAGCTGAGGAAGATGTTACTATGATATTTGCTTTTGATCTTAAACCAAGTTCAACAAGTTTTTGATGAACACATCCAACAGCAAGTAAAGAATTTATAGGAATGCTGTTTTTATCTGGTAAAGATTCATCTAAATGAATAATAGTATTGCCACTTTTAATACTATCTACTGCCTTTTTTTGAAGAAGTTTTAATGCGCTTTTTAGGTCATCATCTTTTTTATAAGCTAATTTAATTTCATCACATTTAAAGTAGGGGTTAATCAAAATAGATTGAAGTTTTTTGTGTGATAAAACTGGTGATGAGATTACAAGTCTTTTTGCATGTTCAGGTCTCTCTTCGAACACGTTTAATTCTGGTCCAAAGCATGTTTCTAATGACATTACACTCGATTCCCTTAAAGAATCAATTGGTGGATTAGTTACTTGTGCAAATTGCTGTCTAAAATAATCATAAATTTGTCTGTGCATTTTGCTCATAACAGCAAGAGCAGTATCATCACCCATTGATCCAGTACCTTCTTGAGAATCAATTGCCAAGGGCTTAATCACAGAAGTTCTTTCCTCTTTGTATAGTAAAAAAAGTTTAGATGATATTTTAAATTCTTCTGAACTAATTTTTTTAAGTCCTGGGCCTTCATATTTATCAAGACTTGACTCAATATAAATTGCATTGTCTTTTAACCATCTTCTGTAGGTTGCTCCATTTTTTAGAGCATTATCAACATCTTCTCCAGATAAAATTTCTGAATTTTCAGTATTTATTGCTAATAAGCCCCCTGGTGAAATCCTTCCTTTTGATTTTATGTTTTCATCATGAACAGGATTTACTCCAGTCTCAGAAGCTATAGTGATATTATTTAAATTATCAATTTGATATCTCGCAGGCCTAAGTCCATTCCTATCAAGAACACATATTGCCCACTTACCATCTGACATTACTATACCCGCGGGTCCATCCCAGGGCTCCATATGCATTGAGTTGTATTCATGAAAACTTCTGACATCAGGATCTATAAGTTGAGCGTTTTGCCATGCCGGTGGAATAATCATTCTTATTGATTTCAAAATATTTATTCCGCCTGACACCAGAATTTCGAGCATATTATCCAGTGCAGAAGAATCTGAACCTGTCTCATTTACAATCTGTTTAAACTGTTGAATCTTTGGAATATTTATTGTTTCAAAATTATTTGATCTTGCCCGAGACCAATTTCGATTTCCTCTTATTGCATTAATTTCTCCATTATGAGCCAAGAGTCTAAAGGGTTGAGCTAGATACCACCTAGGGCTTGTGTTGGTTGAAAATCTTTGATGAAAGACACAGATAGATGATGTAAATCGTTTTGATTGAAGATCAATATAAAAATTTTCAATGTCACTGGGGAGCATCAAGCCTTTATATATAATCGTTTTTGAAGAAAAGCTGCAAAAATATAATTTTTCATCATTTAAATGAATTTCCTCAATAAATTTCCTTGACTGAAGTAAAGCTGTTTCGAACTCCTCATCTGACATATTGTTATTTGATTCGATAAAAATTTGATAAATGTTGGGAATACAATCTAGTGCGATATGGCCTAATATATCTTTATTTATTGGTACATCTCTTTTTGTAACCAACTTTAAACCTTCTTCATTGAGTATTTTTTTTATTTTAGATTTAACTAATTGGAAGTCTTCAAAGTAGAAAAGCTGTCCAATTGCAAATCTATTTGAAAGATTAATATTTTGTTCGTCTTTAATAGCCTTGATAAAAAAATCTTTATTTATATTTAGCATTAAGCCACAACCGTCTCCAGTTTTACCGTCAGAACCAATGCCACCCCTATGTGTCATGCTCTTAAGCGCTTCAATAGAATCTATGACTATTTTTCGTGACGGTCTGCCTTGAAGATTAGCTATAAGACCAAAGCCACAGTTATCTTTAAAAGAATCTTTTTTATAAAGTTTTGGCATTATGGAAGTTTAAAAATCTATAGTAGAACGATATTAGCACAAAAAAATTTATTATTTCATTAAAAAGTGTCATACTATGTCATACTCACACTTTATAAAAAATGAATAAAAATAAGCAATATAGAATTGAGAAAGGTCTTTTACTGTTTACACAGCCTCGATCGCCCTATTTTTATGGAAAATTGAGAATCAATGGGAAATACAGAACTCAATCTTTTGCTCCAATATCAAATCTAGAAGACGCAAAAATCAGACTCTATGAGTGGCGCGATGAAATAATTCAACAGGAAAAGAATTTTCAAGTTGCAGCTAAGAATTTTATTACATCTGACAGAAACGAATATACTTCTTTTGAGAAACTTGAAAATAATTTTCAATTTCTCGATGTGGGTAGATACGATCCCTCAAAAAAAGATCCTGAAGAACGAAAAATAGAATTTGTGGAAATTTATGGGGAATATAATCAAGTACAGGCTTCAAATCAGGCGCATAGATGTTTAGATTGTGGCAATCCATATTGTGAATGGAAATGTCCAGTTCATAACTACATTCCTGATTGGTTGAAGCTAGTAAATGAAGGAAATATTTTAGAAGCTGCTGATTTATGTCATTCAACTAATAGTCTTCCTGAAGTTTGTGGGCGTGTCTGCCCGCAAGATCGTCTATGTGAGGGAGCGTGTACTTTAAATGATGGTTTTGGTGCAGTAACTATTGGTTCTATTGAGAAATATATTACTGAAAAGGCATTTGAAATGGGTTGGAAACCAGACCTATCACATAGAAAATGGAAAAATAAAAAAGTTGCAATTGTTGGTTCAGGTCCAGCAGGAATTGCTTGTGCAGACATTTTGACAAGATCTGGCATTAAAAGTGATGTTTATGATAAGAATGAAGAAATAGGTGGATTATTAACTTTTGGGATACCTGAATTTAAACTTGAAAAATCTGTAGTCAGAAGAAGAAGAAAAGTGCTTGAAGAAATGGGTATAGATTTTCATCTAGGAGTGGAAATTGGAAAAGATATTCCATTCCAAGAAATATATGATGCTAATGATGCTGTTTTTTTAGCTATGGGTACCTACACTTCTCTTGAAGGTGGATTTAGTGGAGAAAAACTTCCTGGAGTTTATAAGGCAATAGACTATCTCATTTCTAATACTAAGAAACTATTAAATATGGATACAGGTAAAAGCGAATATATTGATTTTAAAGATAAAAAAGTTGTTGTTTTGGGTGGAGGAGATACTGCCATGGACTGTAACAGAACTGCTATAAGACAAGGAGCAAAATCAGTTACATGCCTGTATAGAAGAGATGAAAAGAATATGCCTGGCTCAAGAAGAGAAGTTAAAAATGCCAAAGAAGAAGGCGTGATTTTTAATTTTAATATTCAGCCGATTGATATATTGGGTAATAAAAAAGTTGAAGGGATTAAAACTGTACAAACAATGCTAGGTGAACCAGATCATAATGGAAGACGAATTCCAATACCTATCCCTGACTCAGAAAAAATTTATGACGCAGATGTTGTTATTGTTGCGTTTGGATTTAGAGCTAGTCCAGCTGAATGGTTTGATGATTTCGATATCAAAATAAAAAAAGATGGCTTGGTTATTGCAGAAGAAAATCAAGAATTCAAATTTCAAACAACAAATAAAAAGGTATTCTCCGGTGGTGATATGGTGCGAGGATCAGATTTAGTTGTTACTGCAATCTGGGAGGGACGTGAAGCGGCTAAAAGTATAATAAAATATATCTCATGACCAATTCCAATTCATTGTTTTTTAGAGCTCTTAATAAAGAACGTCTTAAAACACCTCCAATATGGTATATGCGGCAGGCTGGAAGGTATATGCCTGAGTATAGAGCTGTTAGAAAAAAATTTAATAATTTTCTTGATATGTGTAAGAATCCAGATGTCTGTTGTGAACTTGCACTGCAACCAATAAATGCTTTTAATCTAGATGCTGCGATTTTATTTTCAGATATATTAACGATACCTGACGCTCTTGGATTGGGGGTAAATTTTGTTGAAAATGAAGGACCTGTATTTAAAAATCCAATAAATAATTCAAAAGATATAGATAATCTTGATTTATTTGATCCGGATGAACTTAAATATGTTTATCAAGCAGTAACGAACATCAAAAATTCATTATCAGATAATATTCCTTTAATTGGTTTTAGTGGAAGTCCTTGGACTTTGGCTGCTTATTCAATAGAGGGAAAGTCATCTAAGGACTTTAAAAAAACTCTTAACTTTATTAATGAAAATAATGATAAGTCTCATACTTTTCTTGATGCTCTTACAGATGCTTGTTTCTTATATCTTCGTGAACAAGTCAAAGCCGGAGCTGATGTAATCCAAATTTTTGACTCATGGGCAAATATCCTTGATGAAAATAGGTTCAATGAATTCTCAATGCAATATATAAATAAGTTAACTTATGCATTAAAAAATGACAAAGTGACTAGCAAAACTCCAATAATATTATTCTCTAGAGATCCTAAATGTAGCAATCAAACATTGGTTAATAATTCTGGTGCTGACTGTTTAAGTTTGTATTGGGATATGAAAGATTTTGATCTTAATATAGCAAGAAATAAAGTTTCACTTCAAGGCAACCTTGATCCACGAATATTATTGGAACCTAA
>ENA-OSEY01001195-OSEY01001195.1-marine-metagenome-genome-assembly--contig:-NODE-1195-length-18358-cov-5.283190_pt1 | contig 18358 bp, 22 predicted proteins | sample MGYA00248465_ERZ534230 | MGnify/ENA primary metagenome ERZ534230 (study PRJEB26409, sample SAMN06344110) | marine metagenome | isolation source: Sea water from surface | place: Atlantic Ocean:Southern...
CGAAAAAGCAGAAGAGATTGTTGAAGCTGCCGAAGAAGTAGTAGAAGAAGCAATCGAGGAAGTCAAAGAAGCTGCTGAGAAGGTTGAAGAAGTAGTCGAAGAAGTCGTTGAGGAAACAAAAGAAAAAGCTAAAGGCGTTTTTGCAAAAGTAAAAAATGTTTTTAAATCAGACAACAAGAAGTAAATATGAGAAGACAAAAAGATAATAAGAGAAGAAATCAAAATCAGGATAATTTTTTAAAACCAAAAAGGGCTTGTCAGTTTACTGCCGCTGGTGTGGATGAAATTGATTATAAAGATGTTGAGCTTTTAAAAAAGTTTATAACAGAAACAGGAAAAATCATTCCTGCTCGTATGACTGGAACAAGCGCAAAGTATCAACGACAACTTACTAGGGCAATTAAAAGGGCAAGACTCTTAGCATTATTACCGTTTACAGATAGCCATTAAGGATATGAAGTTAATTTTACAAGAAAGTATTACTGGCCTTGGAAACCCAGGTGACTTGGTTCAAGTTAGATCAGGCTATGGCAGAAATTATCTCTTACCATCAGGTAAAGCCATTGTTGCAAATGAAGAAAATATGAAAGTTTATGAAGCCAAGCAAGAAGAGTTGAAGCTTCAAGAAGAAAAAAGGTTTAAAAGTGCCAAAGAAATTTTTGAAAAAATTAATGACTTTTCTATATCTCAAAATGTTGCAATTTCTGAGGAGGGTACGATGTACGGCTCTGTCGGAACAAAGGAAATTTCAGATCTTTTGGAGTCTAATAATTTCCTCATTGAAAGAAGTTCAATCAGACTTCCTGAAGGATCTCTTAAAGAGCTTGGAACCTATGCCATTGATATAGAACTTCATCCAGACGTAATAGCAAAAGTAAATCTGGAGCTAAAACCTGAAGAATCCTAAAATCTAATTGTCTTAGATGTTTAGTAGTGGGAGAATAACCTTCCTACTATGAGAAAAGAAAACGAACTTCCATCATCTATTGAAGCTGAAAAGGCAGTCTTAGGAAGCATAATTTTAGAACCAACTCTCTGGGACTCTTTATCTATTGAAATTGAGGAAAACGATTTTATCGCTTCTGAGCATAGGTTAATTTTTAGAGGTATAAAAAAACTTGTTGATCTAGGATCTCAGATAGACACCGTAACTCTTATTGAATCGCTATCAAATGACAGTGAGCTTTCATCTTTATCAAACTTTGACAAAGTAGCATATGTTAAAAATTTAGTTTCTGAGACTCCTGGTACAGCTAACTTTGCAAATTACACAAATATCATTAAGCAATCATCCTCTTTGAGAAAATTAATTTCAACAGCTGCTGATATTTCCTCTCTAGCAAAAGAAGCAGATACATTCGAAAGTGATAGTGCTCTTAGTGAAGCCGAAGATAAATTAATTAAGTTGAGAGACTCAATTGAAAGAAACTCTGGCCCGAAACTTGCTAAAGACTTAATCAAGCCTGTTTATGACAAAATTGATGAAACCATAAGATCTGACAGCGATTTAGTTGGGATTAGCACTGGCTTTAGAGACTTGGATAAACTCACAATGGGCCTTCAACAAGGAGATTTATTCATTATTGCGGGAAGACCTAGTATGGGTAAAACAGCATTTGCTTTGAGTATTGCTGGACAACTAGTAAATGATGGAGTTCCATCTGTTCTTTTTAGCTTGGAAATGTCTGCTAGGTCAATTATGTATAGAATGATTTCTTTACTCGGAAAAATTGAATTAAAAAAACTATTTGAAGCAAAAAATTTATCTGATAATGATTTCAACGAAATTGAAAATTCTCTTTCTTTGCTCAGTCGGTCAAAGTTTTTTATAGATGATACCTCTTCATTATCTCCATCGGAGATTCTTTCTAGATCAAGAAAACTAAAAAGAGAAAATCCAGATTTAGGTCTGATAATTATCGATTATATGCAGTTAATGAGAGCTGATACTAAAAATGATAATCGCGTTTCGGAAATGAGTGAAATTTCAAGATCTCTAAAAGCTCTTGCTAAAGAAATTGATGTGCCAGTAGTTGCTTTATCACAGCTTAATAGAGCACCTGAAACTAGAACAGGTAAAAGACCAGTTCTTGCTGACCTCAAAGACTCTGGAGCAATAGAACAAGATGCAGATATTGTAAGTTTTGTATTTCGTGCAGAGCAATATGAGCAAGATCTGGAAAACAAAGGCCTTGCAATAATAGATGTTGCAAAACATAGGAATGGACCTACAGGAAGTGTCAAACTGCATTTCTCGGATAAATACACAAAGTTTCAAGATCTGGCTTTAGATGACCCTGCTTTAAAAAATCCAGATTTTTTAAAAGAAGATTAAATTGAATCGTCCAACGATAGTAGAAATTGATTTGAAGTCTTTAGACTTTAATTTGAAGAAATTAAAAAATAAAATAAATTCTTCTGAGTTTTTCCCAGTTGTAAAGGCTGATGCCTATGGCCATGGAGTAAAAGAAATTTCTCAATTTTTAAAAAATAAAGTTGATGGATTTTGCGTAGCAACTTCTGAAGAGGCTTTAAATCTTCGAATGTTTTCAAAAAAACCTATTCTAGATTTGGAGGGGCCTTATGACTTAGAAGACATGAAATCTCTAATTGAAAATGATATTCAGTTTGTCATACATTCTGAAAGGCAACTGAGTTTTTTTCAAAAGATCAAAAAGCTTGATACAAGATATCCTATTTGGTTGAAATTTGACTCTGGCATGAATAGGCTTGGATTTCCAATTCACGATGCTTCAAAGATTTTTCAGAAAGTGGCAAAAAAAACTAATCGAATTGTTTTGATGAGTCACTTTTTTTCATTTCGCGGTAACTCTAAGCAACTTAAAAAATTCAAAGAACTTCAAGAAAGTTGTTTTTCAAACAAAGTATCTATTAAGAATAGCCTGTCTAACTCTGGGGGTATGATCAACTATCCTTCTTCTCAAAAAGATATTGTTAGACCAGGTATATGCCTCTATGGTAGCAGCTCTAACTTAGTAAATAAAAATATAAAACTTAAACCCGTAATGACATTGAAATCGAAATTTATATCTATAAAGGAAATTGAAAAAGGTGAAAAGGTTGGATACGAGGGAACATGGGAAGCTAAAAAAAAATCAATAATAGGTATCTTGCCCATTGGCTATGGTGATGGCTATCCTATAAATTTGAGTAATTGTGGCAAGGTATTCATTAATGGAAATTTAGCTCCTGTTATAGGAAATGTCTCTATGGATATGGTAGCTATCGATTTATCAAAAATTAGCAAAATTAGTTATAAGGATGAAGCTATTTTATGGGGAAAGGGTCATGATATAGACACCGTGGCAAAATATGCAGATAATAGTTCATATTCCCTAATGACCGGACTAACTAAACGATTAAAAAGAATATATTTAAACCATGAAAATTAAAGTTTTAAAAGAAACCCCTAGAAAAATTAAAGAATTTCCTGTCGAGAATGAATACAACTTATCTAAAGAAGAGGTAACAGATATAGCTGAAATTTTTAATACACCTCTTACAGGTTCTTACAACTGGGACTATACAGTTCAAGACAATAGGATCAAAAGGCTTTACGAACTTGGAAAGGACCTAAATTGGAATGCAGAAAAGGACATAAATTGGGATAGACCTCTTCCAGAAAGGGGAGAAACTCCTCCACCAATATTCTGGGATGATTATGAGCCATACCAAAAATTATCAACAGAAGATAAGTTTAAATTTATGAGTCATAGGGGGGCTTGGTCTTTAAGTCAATTCCTTCATGGAGAACAAGGCGCCTTACTGGTTGCATCTCAACTCGTTTCATGTGCTCCAACATTCAACGCAAAACTATACGCTGCTTCTCAAACTTTTGACGAAGCAAGACATGTAGAGGCTTTTAATAAATATATTCAATCGAGAGTTGGCATTATGTATCCAGTTGGTACTGGCCTTAAATCTTTGTTGGACAAAATTTTAACTGATCCTAGATGGGATCTTAAATTCATTGGTATGCAGATAATCATTGAAGGTCTTGCTCTAGCAGCTTTCAATCTTGCAAGACAAGGCACTTTTGACCCTGTTTTCAAAGATATGCTTTACCTAATTATCAGAGATGAAGCGAGACATGTAACCTTTGGAGTAAATTATCTCGAGGAATTTGTAAAAACTTTGTCTGAAGAAGAAAGAGAGGAAAGAGCTCAGTTTGCATACGAAGCCTGTGTTGTCATGAGAGGTAGATTAATGTCTTCTGAAGTTTATGAGCATTTTGGATGGGATGCGGAGGACGCAATTGCTTTTCAAAGTAAATCAGATGTGACCAATAATTTTCAACACCTATTGTTCACTAGAGTCGTTCCTAACTTAGCCAGAATTGGTTTACTTACTGATAAAGTAAAACCTTTGTATGATGAATTAGGTGTATTGGATTACCAAGATTGGCCAACTGATGGAGAAATTGATTGGGCATCTCTCTCAAGGCCTCTCGATCAATCCGAAGAAGTAGAAGAAGGACAAATCATTTCTATTTAAATTTATTCCAAAAGTTGAGGAATAGCATCACACTATTCTGATATACTTATGAACCATCTTGTATGAAAAAGATGGTCTCCAATAACCCAAAATTTCTGTTTGTAACTGGTGGAGTTGTTTCCTCTATAGGCAAGGGTATTTTGTCGGCTTCCTTAGGGTCTTTGCTTGAAAGCAGAGGATTAAAAGTTACTGTCATGAAACTGGATCCATACATAAATTTAGATCCTGGGACCATGAGTCCTTTCCAACATGGAGAGGTCTTTGTTACCGAAGATGGATCTGAAACTGATCTAGACCTTGGACATTACGAGAGATACTTAAATTCAAAAATGTCACATAAAAATAATTTTACTGCAGGTCAAGTATATGAAGATGTTTTAAGAAGAGAAAGAAAAGGTGAATTCCTAGGTTCTACTGTTCAAGTAATCCCCCATATTACTGATGAGATAAAAAAAAGAATAATTTATGGGGCAGAGGATAATGATATTGCAATAATTGAAATTGGCGGTACTGTCGGGGATATTGAATCACAACCTTTTTTAGAAGCAATTAGGCAAATGAAACTTGAATTTGGGTCAGAGAGGACGTTATTCACTCATTTAACATTTGTTCCTTACTTAGCTTCTTCTGGAGAGACAAAAACAAAACCTACACAACATTCTGTTAAAAGTCTTTTATCTCATGGCCTTCAGGCAGACATCTTAATTTGTCGATCTGAACAAGATCTTTCAGATGCAGATTGCAAAAAAATTGCTCTTTTTACCAATGTTAATGAAGATTGTGTTTTTACTTTACCCGATGTGCCATCGATTTATGCCATCCCTGTCATGATGAATAAACAAGGTTTAGATCAGCAAATTGTTGAAAAGCTAAATATTAAATGCTCTAAACCAAAACTTAATGATTGGAAAAAAGTTATAAAACTTGAATCAGAGCAAAAAGGCGAAACAAAAATTGCTATGGTAGGCAAGTACACTGAACTAGTTGATTCTTATAAATCTGTTAATGAAGCTTTGATTCATGCAGGAATTCACAATAAAACAAATGTGAAAATTGAACATATAGATTCAGAAAAATTTAATAAGGGAGTAACGAACCTAGATGCTGATGGCATCTTAGTACCAGGCGGTTTTGGAAACAGAGGCATTAAAGGCATGTTAAATGTAGTTAAGTTTGCTAGAGAAAAAAATATCCCTTATTTTGGTATTTGCCTTGGAATGCAGGTTGCTGTAATTGAGTTCGCAAGAAACGTATTAAAATTAGATGCTGATAGCACAGAGTTTAGAAAAAATACTCAACACCCAGTAATTGGTTTAATTACGGAGTGGTTAGGTGATGATGGCCTCATTCAATATCGATCAGAGGAATCAGATAAAGGGGGAACCATGCGCCTGGGAAGTCAAGTATGTTTCTTAAAGAAAAACAGCAAAATGGCTAAACTCTATAAAAAAGTAAAAATATGTGAAAGGCACAGACATAGATACGAATTCAATGGGAATTATGAGTCAATGTTTAATAAAAATGGCATGGCAATTGTTGGTAAATCTGAAGACGATACCTTAGTTGAGGCAATAGAAATTAAAAAGCATAAATGGTTTATAGGATGTCAGTTTCATCCTGAATTTACTTCTGATCCAATAAACGCTCATCCACTTTTCAAGGGATTTATCAAATCTGCTAAGCTAAACTCTAAGAAAAGATGAGCAATTCAATTGAAATAGCAGAAACAAAAATTTCAAATTCCGAAAAACTTACTTTAATCGCAGGTCTTAATGTTCTAGAGGACGAACAACATACTTTCGAAGTTGCTGAAAAATTAAAGAATATCATTGAGCCTCGAGGAAACGGATTTATTTTCAAAGCTTCATTTGATAAAGCAAATCGTTCCTCAATAGATTCTTATCGAGGACCGGGCCTTGAAAAAGGTATAGAAATTTTTAGAGCATTAAAAAAAAGTGGTTATAAACTCATCACTGACATTCATGAAATAAGTCAAGTAGAAAAAATTGCAGAAGTTGTAGATATTATTCAAATACCTGCTTTTCTGTGTAGGCAAACTGACCTCATTAAAGAAGCTTGTCGAGCGGGAAAGCCTTTAAACATCAAGAAAGGACAGTTTTTATCTCCTGATCAAATGAAAAATATAATCGAAAAATGTAATAGTTTTGGAAATGATCAAGTCATGTTGTGTGAAAGAGGAACTTCATTTGGGTACGATAACTTAATTGTTGATATGTTGGGCATATCCAAGATGAAATCCTTTAATTGCCCAGTTGTCTTTGACGTAACTCACTCTCTGCAATTGCCCGGTCAGGGAAAAAAAGCTGCTGGCGGAAGAGGGGATAAAGCAGAAGATCTTGCTAAGGCTGGAGTATCTATAGGCATTGCAGGGTTATTCGTTGAAGTGCATCCCAACCCTAAGGAAGCGCTTTGTGATGGTCCCTCAGCAACACCTTTGCATGAATTTGAGAGTCTTTTAGAAAAAGTTAATGCAGTAGATCAGGCAGTCAAAGCAATTTAAGAAATGAAAATTAAAGAAATTAAGTCTTTCGAAATCCTCGACTCTAGAGGCTCACCAACCATTGCAACCTTGATCAAGTCTGATGAAGAAATAATGGAATTCGGTTTTGTTCCTTCTGGAGCGTCTACTGGTTCTAGGGAAGCTATAGAAAAAAGAGATAACGGAAACAATTTTGATGGCAAGGGCGTTTCTCAGGTCATTAAAAATGCTGAAGAGAAATTATTTCCTGAGCTAATAGACCTAGAAATTAGCTCCCTAGGAGAATTTGATACACGATTGATTGAATTGGATGGTACAAAAAATAAAAACAATTTTGGTGCCAATATTATTCTTTCTTTGTCCCTAGCTTTCTGTAAATTATCGGCAAGCAAAGAAAAAAAACCTTTGTATCAATTTATCTATGATTATTTTTTGGAACACTTTTCTTCAAAGATTGAAATGAAGATGCCTTTACCGATGATGAATATTCTCAATGGCGGAGCACATGCTAATAATAAGTTAGATTTTCAGGAGTTTATGATTCAGCCGGTTGGCTTTTCCTCTTTTAAAGAGGGCTTAATCTGTGGAGTCGAAGTTTTCAACTATTTAAAAAAAACTTTAAATCAAAAAGGATTTTCAACCGCAGTAGGCGATGAAGGCGGATTCGCTCCTGGAATTGATTCTGCAGAAGAAGCATTAGATTTAATATCAAGTTCCATAGATGCGGCAGGCTACAAAGTAGATAAAGACGTAACTTTTGCGTTAGATTGCGCAGCTACTGAATTATTGAATAATAATGAGTATGTTTTTTCAAATGACGAGAGGCTGTCTTCAGCAGAGCTAATTGAATATCTCGCTAAGCTAGCTAATTCGTATCCTCTTACTTCTATAGAGGACGGACTTGATGAAAACGATTGGAGTGGCTGGGAAAATCTAACTAAAAAACTTGGAGAGAAAACTCAGTTAGTAGGTGACGATTTATTCGTTACCAATAAAGAAATTCTTCAAGAAGGAATTAACAGGAACGTTGGAAATTCTATCTTAGTTAAAATAAATCAAATAGGAACCATTTCTGAGACATTTCAAACTATAAATTTGGCTTACCAAAACAATTATAAATGTGTTATTTCGCATCGCTCAGGAGAGACAGAAGATAACTTCATTGCAGACTTAGCGGTTGGTACCGGTGCAGGACAAATTAAAACCGGCGCCCCGTCAAGGTCGGATAGAACTTCAAAATATAATAGGCTTTTAATGATCGATGCGTTGGAAGACTTAAATTTCCATGGAAGACAGGAGTTAGCTAATTGATAGAAAAAATTAAAATTTATTTCTTTCCAAGTATTTTAGTGATACTTATTTTTCTGATTTTATTTTATATTATGGGAATCTTTTATGGAGAAAATAGTCTTAGTCGACTTAACAAGATGTCGCAAGAAAAATTAGTCCTAGAAAATAAAATTGCGAAATTAAAGGAAGAAAATAAAATTTTAAGAATGGAACTGGACAGCTTTACAAATGACCCAGAAGCGCTTGAAGGATATGCACGAAGTAACCTCAACTTAATTAAAAAGGGAGAGGTTCTTATAGAACTAGTGCCTAATGAGTGAATACGTTGCTTTAATTCCTGCTGCTGGAGTTGGTGCTAGAGCGCAACTTAAACTGGCAAAACAATTCAACTTAGTTGGAAAAAAGACCATCATTGAATTTGCAATAGATCCATTTTTAAAAGACGAAAATTGCAAAACTATTTATGTAGTTGTTGCAGAAGACACCGAAGCTTGGGAGGCCTTACCAATTTCTCAACATAATAAAATTAAGACTTGCATTGGTGCTTCGACAAGAATGCTTTCTGTCTTGAATGGTCTTCAGGAAATCAAAGAGGATGAAGACAAGTCCATTTTGGTTGCGGTGCATGATGCTGCAAGACCTTGCTTAGATTTGAAAGATCTTTTAGGGCTGATGGAAAAAGCTCAAGATGAAATAAAAGAAGACGGCCAGGGCTGTTATCTTTCTTATCAGCCCTCTGAAAGTGTGAATTTAATAAAAAACGAGAAAGTGCAAAAATCTCTAGATCGTAATGATGTTTGGTTGTCTGCAACTCCTCAAGTTTTTTGCTTAGAAGATTTGTTATCAGCACTAAGCAAAGCCAATGACGATGAGAAGGTCTTCACCGATGAGGTGAGTGCTATGTTGCATTACTTTAAAAAGGACATATCTATTCATCCTTGCAACAAAACCAATATCAAAGTCACCAAAAAAGAGGATTTAGAAACTGTAGAACAATATTTGAAACTTGCTGGCAGAATTTAGTGAGCAACTTCAGGATTGGACAAGGTTTTGATGCCCATAAAATTATTAAAGGCTCAAAAGACTTTATTTTAGGAGGAGTTACGATTGAATCTGAGTATGAGGTAATCGCACACTCGGATGGGGACATCATCTGCCATGTAATTATAGATGCTCTTTTAGGAGCCTGTAACATGGGTGATATTGGCGAATTAGCTCCTTCGAATGCTGAATACAAAAACATTTCAAGCATAGAGCTTTTAAAAAAAACTTTGGACATGATTTCCAAGAGGGGTTATCGAATTGTAAACATTGATCTCACTTATGTCGGGGCTGAACCGAGATTGGAGAAATTTAAAAAAGACATTGAGGCAAATTTAGCAAAAGAATTGGATATGAACATAAATGATATATCTTGCAAAGCAACCACAACAGACGGCTTGGGTTACGAGGGATCACGCGAAGGAGTAAGTTCGCACGCGATAGCTCTCGTAACTAAAGCTTAATTCATATGAAAATAATACTTACAAATGATGATGGCTTTAATCACCAAGGCATTAAGTCACTTTTTAGAGAGCTTGATAAAAAACATGAAGTTTTTTTAATCGGTCCAGATCAAAATAGAAGTGGTTTCAGCAGTGCTATCACTTTTTTAACACCTTTAAAGCACAAAAAGTATGCGGATAATATTTATAGCCTCAACGGCACACCGGTAGATTGTGTGAAAATAGCAAGAAATTTATTGTGTCCGTTCGAACCAGATATCGTGGTTTCTGGAATCAATCCAGGACCCAACTTAGGTTCTGATGCAATTTTGTCTGGCACAGTTGGCGCAGCTTTGGATGGTCGAGATTTAAAATATCCTTCAATTTCAGTCTCGGTGGCTTCATTTGAAATAAATGATTTTTCTTTCGCCGCAAAATTTGTTGCCAAGGTATTAGATAATTTGGAAGCTTTGAAGATTAAGAACTTTCATATCTTGAACATAAATGTTCCCGATCACAATCAATTTCCAGATCCTCAAGTTAAAATAACTAAAACTTTTTTAAATGAATTTGAGGCTGAGAAAAATCTCGAAGAATCGGATCGTAAAAATCTTGATGATGGATTCATATCGGTGTCCCCAATTAAAATTGATATGCATAACAGCTCAGAGCTCGAAGCTGTCGAAGCCTGGTCAAAAAATTTATAGTTCAGTTGAATTTTAAATTTGCCAGAAAAGAATTAATTAAAATCCTTTCACAAAAAGGCATCAAAGATCCTCGAGTACTCGAAGCCATCTTCCAAATACCTCGCCATGAGTTTATAGACCCTACTTTCACCTCTAGAGCTTACCAAGATATGTCTCTACCCATTGGTCATCAACAAACTATTTCACAACCTTTTGTGGTTGCAAAAATGACTGAAATCTTAATTCAAGGAAATATTCTGGAAGAAAAACCTTTAGGTGCTGTTTTAGAGATTGGTACCGGTTGTGGTTACCAAACTGCAGTTTTAGCAAGATTTTGTAGAAAAATATTTTCTTTGGAAAGAATCGAAGCGCTCTCGTTACGAGCAGACCAAAATCTCAAAAAAATTGGCATCAATAATTATCAATTACGATGGTCAGATGGAACTTTAGGTTGGCCAACTCCAAAGAAATTTGAAGCCATTATTTGTACGGCTGGGATTCCACAAATTCCTAGAAAATTAAAAACTCAACTCGAGATAGGCGGTAAACTGATTTGTCCTGTAGGTGATGGTAAAAAACAGCACCTATTGCTTCTAGAAAAAAAATCTAAAGACGAGTTTCATGAATCTATTTTAGACTCCGTATTATTTGTTCCTATGCTTCGAGGAAAGGTGTCTGAGTAGATTTACTCAAGAATCAATACATCAATTTTATTTTCTTTTTCTTTCCACTCTTGGTGATTGGGCATAGGCTCTTTAGCTTCTGTGATATTTGGCCAGATCTTTGAATACTTTTCATTTATTTCGATAAACTCAATCTGATCTGCGGGAACTTCGTCCTCAGCGTAAATTGCTTCAATTGGACATTCAGGCTCACACAAACCGCAATCGATACACTCATCTGGATTAATGACTAGAGTGTTTTCACCTTCGTAAAAACAATCTACCGGACATACCTCCACGCAATCTGTGTGTTTACAATTGATACATCCTTGGCCAACAATAAAAGTCATAATTCAATTATAATTTAAATTCATGATTTCTAATGATGAACTACAAGATTTAGCTATAAAGATAGGTCAGCTCTTAACTGAAAAAAAGAAAAGTGTTTCTACCGCAGAATCTTGTACAGGAGGTTGGGTTGGTAAGGAGTTTACAGGTATACCCGGTAGTTCCAATTGGTATGGTTATGGCTTTATTACCTATTCAAACAAGGCAAAATTAAAAATCCTTGGCGTAACCAAAGATACACTTATAGAAGAAGGAGCTGTAAGCGAAAGAGTTGTAAAAGAAATGGCAGAAGGAGCTTTAAGAAATAGTGGATCAGATTTTTCGATTTCAATAAGCGGTATAGCAGGTCCTACTGGAGGTAGAGATGACAAGCCAGTTGGTACGGTATGCTTTGGTATAGGCTCGCAAGATAATATAAATTGCTTCACAGAATACTTTAAAGGTGACCGTGACGAAGTTAGAAAACAGAGTGTAGCTTTTGCGTTAAAAGAATTAATAAAATGTTTGCAATAATTATTAATATATTGTTAAATACTGTATAAATATACAGCTTTTTATTATGCCTACTAAAAAAACAAGAAAAGACGAAACCTCGTCATCGGAAAAAGGAAAATCATTAGAAACTGCCATTTCACAAATTGAAACTCAATTTGGTCCTGGAACCATCATGAGAATGGGCGAAAGGGAGGTGCAAAGTATTCCGAGTATTTCTACAGGCTCACTAGGATTGGATTTGGCACTTGGTATCATGGGCTTGCCAAAAGGAAGGGTAGTTGAGATTTTTGGTCCCGAATCTTCAGGAAAAACCACTCTTACTTTGCAAGTTATAGCCGAGTGCCAGAAACAGGGCGGTACCGCAGCATTTATCGATGCAGAACATGCCCTAGATCCTGTATACGCTGAAAAAATAGGCGTAAAAATAGATGATTTACTTCTGTCTCAACCTGATACAGGAGAACAGGCTTTAGAAGTTGCTGACATCATGGTTAAATCTGGCGGTATTGATGTTTTAGTTATTGATTCTGTTGCAGCTTTGGTTCCTCGAGCAGAGATTGAAGGCGAAATGGGCGATCATCATGTAGGTCTTCAAGCCAGACTGATGTCCCAAGCATTAAGAAAAATAACAGGTAATATTAAAAAATCTAATACTCTCGTAATTTTTATCAATCAAATTCGAATGAAAATTGGCGTAATGTTTGGCAGTCCTGAAACCACTTCTGGAGGTAATGCTCTTAAGTTTTATTCCTCAGTGAGACTCGATATCAGAAGAATTGGAACCGTCAAAGATGGCGATGAAGTTGCTGGAAACGAAACTCGCGTCAAGGTTGTAAAAAATAAAGTCTCACCTCCTTTCAGACAAGCAGAATTCCAAATACTCTACAACAAAGGTATTAATCGAGCAGGAGAAATCTTAGATATTGGTGTTGAAAGAAAAATCGTTGAAAAAGCTGGAGCTTGGTACGCATACGATGGAGAAAAAATCGGGCAAGGCAAAATCAATGCTAGTCAATGGCTAAAAGAAAATCCAAATATTGCCAAAAAAATAGAAAAACAGATCACGGATTCAATCAAAGAGGCTCAATAAGTCTTTTTCTGAAATTTCAGATTTAGATTGGTCTTTTCTATTGATTATTTCCAGAACATTCTTATCCAGATTCTTTTGACTTATCACTATCTGATAAGGGTTACCCATTAAATTTGCATCAGAAAATTTAACACCTGGCGTAACGCCTCTATCATCGTAAAAGACGTCAATCTTTCTATCCCTCAAGTGTTTGTATATTTCTAAAGATTTATCTTTTACTGTTTCAGACTTTTTTTCATTAATGGAAATCAGTGAACAATCAAATGGCGATATATTTTTAGGAAATATAATTCCATCCTTATCATGATTTTGTTCAATAGCAGCAGCAACTATTCTAGATACACCAATTCCATAACATCCCATCTCAATAACTTTTTGAGTGTTATCATGTTGAACACTTAACCCCATTGCTTGGCTATATTTATTTCCTAATTCAAAGATATGGCCAACTTCTATACCTTTTTTTATGGTAAGTTTCCCTAACTCACTATCAATATCAGACAAATCATTCGCTTCTATCTTTGATTCTATTTCCTTTTTTAATGTTTCATCCAACAATTCAATATTTGATGAAAAGTCGCTGTCGTTGAATACGAGCGTATCTTCTCCAGAGTCAGCAATTACGTGAAATTCTTCTGACATGTTTCCTCCAATAGCGCCCGAATCGGCTTTAACAATCTTGTATTCAAAGCCGATTTCATCAAATATTTTTTGATAACACTCTTTCATGGATTGATAGCTTTTATTCATACCATCTTCATCTAAATCAAAAGAATAGGCGTCTTTCATCAAAAATTCTCTGCCTCTCATCACACCAAATCTTGGTCTAATTTCGTCTCTAAATTTTGTTTGAATTTGATAAAAAGTTTTAGGTAAGTCTTTATGACTTTGGAGTTCTTGACGACCGATATCCGTAATTACTTCTTCATGAGTTGGTCCAAGATAGAAGTCTCTGTCATTTCGATCTTTAAAACCAAGAAGTTCAGGACCCATTTGTTCAGATCTTTCAGTCTCATCCCATAGTGACTTAGGTTGCACCATAGGCATTAACACCTCTAAACAACCGTAGGCATTCATATTATTTCTGATAATTTCTTCAACTTTATTCAAGATTTTTAGTCCCAAAGGAAGCCAAGAATAAATACCCGATGCTAAGGGTTTAATCATGTTGGCCCTAATCATCAGTTTGTGACTCACAAGTTCTGCGTCTTTTGGAGCTTCTTTTAAAGTTTTGTAGTGAAATGAGGAAGCTTTCATTTAAAAAATAAATTAATATTCGCTTTTTAAAAATTAATAATACTAAAAAAATTGAGGTCAGTGAGGAATAATGCCCATTTATGAATATAAATGCACTAAATGCGATAAGGTCTTTGAAAGAATCATATCTGTAGCAGATTCTAGCAAAGCGGTCTTTTGCGATTGCTCTCCTAAAGCTAAAGCTAAAAAAATAATTTCAGCGCCATCTTTTCGCTTGGAAGGCTCGGGTTGGTATGAGACCGACTTTAAGACAGGTAATAAAAAAAATCTTGTACAATCAGAGGATAAAAGTAAAAAAACAAACAAGGAAATAAAAAAAGCTGATAATTCTAAAACTTCTAAAAAAGATTAATCAATCTTTCTCAATATGAAACGAACTCAAATAAAAAATATTTCTGCGCAGGAAATTGATTCAACTTTTATTATTTCTGGATGGGTGGAAAGGGTAAGAGATCATGGAGGAGTAATATTTTTTGATATCCGAGATGCTTCTGGATTGATGCAAGTTGTTGTAGAGCCAGATGATCAAGCGCTTTTTGAAAGGTCAGAGTCCATTAGAATGTCATTTGTTCTAGAAATCACCGGCAGTCTTCGTAAGCGACCTGAAGGAACGACCAATGAATCTTTATCCTCTGGAGAACTGGAACTGGTTGCGAAAGAAATAAACATTCTTTCAAAAAGCCAGCCCTTGCCTTTTCAATTAGACGAACATGCCAAAGTAGGTGAAGAAATACGACTCAAATATAGATATTTAGATTTGAGAAGGCCAGAAATGCAGGCAAATTTAAAAACTAGATCGCAAGTAAATCATATAATTAGAAATCATCTGATTGATGAAGGCTTCATTGAAATAGAAACACCAATGATGGCTAGAGCTACCCCAGAAGGTGCTAGAGACTTTTTAGTACCCAGCAGACTTTACAACCAAAAGTTTTATGCACTTACTCAATCTCCTCAATTATTCAAGCAAATGTTAATGATCGGCGGCTTTGAAAAGTATTTTCAAATAGTTAGATGTTTCCGAGATGAAGATACTAGGAAAGATCGACAGCCAGAATTCACACAATTGGATGTCGAGCTTTCTTTTATTTCTGAAGATGAGGTTCTCAATATTTCTGAGAGTTTGATTAAAAAAGTTTTCTCTGAGACTTTAAATATAGATTTTGAAAATTTTTCAAGAATTAAATATCACGATGCAGTAAAAGATTTTGGTTCGGATAAACCTGACCTCAGGAATCCTTTAAAACTTATTGATGTTAAAGATATCTTTAATAACTCATCGTTTAAAGTTTTTGCAGATCCTGCAAAAAATGATAAATCTAGGATTGTTGCTTTGAAAATTGATCAAGAAATCAGTAGAAATAAAATTGATGAATACACAAAATTTGTTGCTAACTTTGGAGCTAAAGGACTTGCTTACATAAAAGTACACGATGCTAAGGATTTAGAAAAAGGCTTGCAGTCTCCAATTTTAAAGTTTCTCTCTACTGATGAAATTTCTGGTTTAGCCGAGCGGTTAGAGCTAAGCTCAGGAGATACTGTATTTTTTGGCGCTGATCATCGAAATATAGTAAATGATTCCATGAGCGCATTGAGAGAAAAATTAGGAGAAGATCTTAATTTGATAGATCATGAAGCTTATAAATTCAGCTGGATAACTGACTTTCCTCTGTTTGAAGAAGATGTTCAAGGAAACCTTTCTCCCTCTCATCATCCTTTCACAGCTACTCGAGGAGGTCTTGAAGCTCTCAAGAAAGATCCGGCAAATGCTACTGCTAAGGCCTATGACTTAATTCTCAACGGTAGTGAAATTGGTGGAGGTTCCCTCAGAATTAACGACATAAATGAACAGCTCAAAGTTTTATCTATTTTAGGGATAGAAAAAAAAGAGGCGGAAGAAAAATTTGGGTTCTTTCTTGAAGCCTTATCTTATGGCTGTCCTCCTCACGGAGGAATAGCTTTTGGGCTTGACCGATTGGTTATGTTACTTTGTAAACAAGAATCCATCAGAGATGTCATTGCTTTTCCAAAAACTCAATCAGCAACTTGCTTGCTTTCAGATGCACCTAGTCATATCGATAAAGATCAATTGGATATGCTTTCTATAAAAGTTATTGAAGAGGATTCATAATGGCTGGGCATTCCAAATGGGCCAATATAAAGCATAGAAAAGGCCGTCAAGACGAGAAGAGGCAGAAAGTATTTTCCAAGCTCATAAGAGAGCTTACCGTTGCAGCAAAACTAGGCGGTCCTGAACCCGGAGACAATCCTAGACTTAGATTAGCATTAGATAAAGCGCTTGGAGCAAACATGCCCAAAGATACTATTGAAAGAGCTATTTCGAGAGGTTCTGGAGATCAAGAAGCTGAGAATTTAGAAGAAACAATCTATGAGGGGTATGGCCCTAACGGAGTTGCAATCATTGTCGAAACCTTAACTGATAACAAAAATAGAACCGTTGCTGAAGTGAGGCATGCTTTTTCAAAGTATGGCGGCAGCTTAGGAACAGATGGTTCGGTAGCTTATCTTTTTACAAAAGTAGGACAGATAGTCGTAGAGAATTCCGATGAAGAGAAAATATTTGATATCTCTGTCTCCAATGGAGCTGAAGAGGTCGAAAAAGGCGATGAAAATAATTTAATCATTTCCGTAGAGGCAGAAGAATTTCATAATCTAAAAAATGTCCTCGAGGAACAGCAGATCAAGATTCATCAATATGAGCTAATCATGAAAGCATCCAATAGCGTTGAACTTGATGACGAAGCCTCAGAAAAAGTAATTAATCTTTTGGAAAGTTTAGAAGATTTAGATGATGTGCAAAATGTACATTCAAACGCAGAATTTTCTGAAGGAAGTTTTGCTTGATGACCAATTCAAGAAATAAGGGAGCGTCTTTTGAAAGAGAAATCGCAAACACTCTAAACGATTCTTTGGAATTAAAAAGACCTTTAAAAAGAATTTTAGAGCAAACCAGGGAAAAACATTTACCAGACTTAATTTTAGGAAAATGGTTTATTGAATGTAAAAGGTATGGTCAAGGCGCAGAACCTTTAGAAGGGTGGTGGGATCAAGTCATTACTTCCACGCCGGAAGATGGTTATCCAGCCCTAATTTACAAATTCAATCATAGACCAATAAAAGTGAGAGTCCCCCTTCATACTGTGAACAACAATTTAAAGAAAGATTTTAACAATACTTGCGATATTTCTTTGGAGAGCTTCATAATTTTATTAAAGTCTCTTTATGAGAAGGATATCGAAACTCATCTTTGATGCCGGATTCCATAGATATAAGAATTTACTACGAAGACACTGATGCTCAAGGCGTAGTTTTTTATGCTAATTATTTGAAGTATTTTGAAAGAGGGCGCACTGAGTTTTTAAGGAAATGCGGTTATCTGCAAAATGATCTTTTGAAAGAAGGCTTAATTTTTATTGTGAATAAATTGGATGTGCATTATAAAAAACCGGTGTTGCTGGATCAGGTTATAAAAGTTGAATCTTCTCTAACAGAAGTTAAAAAAGCTAGCTTTTATTTTCACCAAAAAGTAATTTTAGATGGCGAACTAATGTGTGAGGCCAAAGTGTTATGCGGTTGTGTCAGCCTTGATACCAAAAAACCAGTTGCCCTGCCAAGCGAATTAAGAAGTAAAATGGTAGACAGAAAAGATGCAAGCTGAATTAAGTTTTTTAGATTTATTTTTAGGTGCAAGCTTCGTGGTTCAGCTTGTAATGATTGTTCTATTCGCTCTGGCCGGCACCTCTTGGTGGTATATATTTGATAAATGGTTAACTTTGAGCAGGGCAAAAAAAGATCTTTATCTCTTTGAAACCGAATTTTGGAATTCAAAAAATATAGAAAAGATATTTAACGATTGGAAACGCAAAGCGGATAACTTTGGGTTGTCTCAAATATTTGTTATTGCTCACGAAGAATTTATAAATGCTGAAAACTTTGCTATCGCGGAGGATCGAATAAATAAAACAACAGAAATTATCATTAACAGACAAGAGGAAAGATTAGAAGAGGGA
>ENA-OSEY01001196-OSEY01001196.1-marine-metagenome-genome-assembly--contig:-NODE-1196-length-18352-cov-3.927332_pt1 | contig 18352 bp, 18 predicted proteins | sample MGYA00248465_ERZ534230 | MGnify/ENA primary metagenome ERZ534230 (study PRJEB26409, sample SAMN06344110) | marine metagenome | isolation source: Sea water from surface | place: Atlantic Ocean:Southern...
CAGAGATGTTGGAATTAATGTAGAAATATCAAATCTTGAGTGGGCTCAATGGTTAGAAGAAGTATTTCGTGGCAAAGATTATGGTCTCACCATTGTCTCACATACAGAACCATTTGATATTGGGATTTATGCAAGACCTGAGTATTATTTTCAATATGATAGCAAAGAATTCCAAAAAGTCATCGAAGATTTAACTGCTGAGACTAATCCTGTTCAAAGAACAAGTCTTATGAAGAATGCTCAAAAAATAATTGCAGATGACTATGTCAACGGGTATCTATTTCAGAGAGCACAGTTAAGTGTAGTAAATTCAAAAGTTATTGGAATGTGGAAGAATTCGCCCACACAAGCTACTGACTTAACTGCAGTTTACTGGGAAAATTAAACAAACTTTGTAGGGGTGCATTTTGCACCCCTCTTGGTTTTTATAAATGCTTGAGTATTTTTTTAGAAGAGTAGTTACTCTTTTTTTTACACTGGTCTTCGCTTCAATAATCATATTTGTGTCACTTGAAATAATACCTGGTGACCCTGCATCTTATATGCTTGGTATTAATGCCCAAGAGGATACAGTTATTGCTCTTAAGAAGGAGTTGGGATTAGACAAACCCAAATTTGAAAGATATTTGATTTGGGTTAAGGGCATGCTAATTGGTGATTTTGGCGTTTCATATACCTATAGATCTCCAGTTATTGAAATGGTCGGTGAACGCTTGTGGGTATCATTGCCTTTAGCAATTTACGCTCTTTTATTGTCAACAATTATAGCCTTGCCTGTAGGAATTTTTGCTGCGGCTAATAGAGGTAAAATTCTTGATTTTTCAATAATGGGATTTACACAAATTGGTATTGCAATTCCAAACTTTTGGTTTGCAATGTTACTAGTTTACTTATTTGCAATAATTTTAAGGTGGTTTTCTGCAGGTGGTTTTGCTGGATGGGAGGATGGAATAATCTTAGGTTTAAAATCTTTAACTCTACCAGCAATTGCTTTAGCTCTTCCTCAAGCATCTATACTAGCAAGAGTTATGCGTTCTTCATTAATTGATATTCTTAGTGAAGACTTTATGAAAACAGCAAGGGCAAAGGGTTTATCGTTTAAAAAAGCTTTGATAAGCCACGGTATAAGAAATGCTTTAATACCCGTTCTAACAATTATAGGGTTACAATTCTCTTTTCTAATGGCTGGAGCCATAATAATTGAAAATGTTTTTTTTCTGCCTGGCTTAGGCAGGCTAATATTTCAGAGCATTGCTCAAAGAGATATAATTGTTGTTGAGTCAGTTATAATGCTTCTGGTTTTTTCCGTTGTTCTAGTAACTTTCATAGTTGATATTGCCTATGTAATTGTAGATCCAAGATTGAGGTCTTCAATTTTATGATGCCTCTATTAAAAAATAAAAATCTGTCAAATCTATCCTTTAGTTTTTGGGTGGGTAGTATTTGTGTTTTATTTGTCTTTCTTCTTGCAATAGTATCATTCTTTTGGACACCTTATGATGTTACATCACTAGAGATCAGTAATAGGTTTAAAACACCTTCATATAATCATTTTTTGGGTACTGATCATTTTGGCCGGGATATACTCTCAATGATTATGGTTGGGACCCAAACTTCAATTGCTGTTGCAATGGTTGCAGTCGGTATCGGTATATTATTCGGTTTACCTTTGGGGTTAATAGCAGCAGCAAAAAGAGGAACATTTTTTGATGATCTTGTAATGAGGTTTAATGATTTAATTTTTGCATTTCCAGCGCTTATAATTGCAATTTTGATTACCGCAGTTTTAGGTCCTGGAGCATTTAATGCAATTATAGCTATAGGAATTTTTAATATACCAGTTTTTGCTAGGGTCGCCAGAGGTGCTGCATTAACACAATGGTCAAAGGAATATATTCTAGCAGCTCAAGTATCTGGGAAAGGTACTATTTTAATTTCTATAGAACATATTATCCCAAATATTTTAAATTTACTTATTGTTCAAGCAACCATTCAGTTTTCCCTTGGTATTTTAGCTGAGGCAGCTTTGTCATATGTGGGCTTGGGAGCTCAACCACCTATCCCAAGCTTAGGAAGAATGTTAGCTGATAGTCAAACAATGATTTCTATTGCCCCTCATATGGCCATTTTCCCGGGTTTATTTATCGTAATAACTGTTTTAGGACTAAATTTGATGGGTGATGGACTAAGGGATTATTTTGACCCAAAATTGAAAGTTTCAAACTCATGAACCTTATAAAAGTTAATAATTTAAATCTCAGTATTCATGAAAAAGAAATTCTAAAAGGATTGAGTTTTGAAGGTAAAGCAGGGGAAATTTTAGGTATAATAGGTGAAAGTGGCTCAGGTAAATCTATGACCGCTAATTCAATAATTAAATTATTACCTTTTGGTTCCTCTTTAACAGGAGAAATTATTTTTCAAAATAGAAATCTATTAGAAACTTCCGAAGAGGAAATGTGCACTATACGAGGAAGAGATATAGGTTTTATTTTCCAAGAACCTATGACGGCTTTGAACCCTTTAAAAACAATTGGTGAACAAGTTTCAGAGGTAATTAGAATTCATAAAAAAATTAATAAATATGATGCATTAAATTCTGCAGCAACAATATTAGATCGGGTAGGATTGCCTCAAACTGATTTTCCATCAACTAGATACCCGTTTGAACTTTCAGGAGGACAAAGACAAAGGGTGGTTATTGCTATGGCGATAGCAATAAAGCCGAAGTTAATTATTGCAGATGAACCATCAACTGCATTAGATGTGACGACGCAAGCTAAGCTAATAAAATTATTAAAAAAATTAGTTTTTGAAGACAATATATGTTTAATCATGATAACTCATGATTTGTCTGTAATTGCTGATATGGCTGACAAAATAATTATAATGAGAAATGGAGTAATTGTTGAGAGAGGAAAAATCAATATTTTAAAAAATGGACTTAAAAATGATTACAGTAAAAATCTATTAAAAGCCAGTAACTACAAATCAAAAAAATTAAAAAAGAAAATTTCAAACCAAACTTTGCTAAAGGTTGATAACATAAGTAGACATTACAGTGATAATTCATTCCGATTTTTTGGTGAGAAAAAAGTATTTAAAGCTGTAAAAAATGTGTCCTTTTCAATAAATTATAATGAATATGTTGGGTTGGTGGGTGAAAGTGGTTGTGGCAAATCTACAATCACAAGAGCGATTTTAGGATTAGATCCCATCATAGATGGAAAAATAATCTTAGAAGGTGATGAAATTAAAGCCTACAATGTAACGAATAATATTAGAAAAAAATTGCAAGTCGTATTTCAAGACCCTTATGGCTCTTTCAATCCAAGGCATAATGTATTGAAATTAATTTCAGAACCGCTGTATTTAGAACAATCACAAATATCAGATTATGAGAAATTAAACTTAGTCAAAGAATTGCTTGAGCATGTTGGATTAAATGCAGAAGATCATAAAAAATTTATTCATGAGTTCTCTGGAGGCCAGAGACAAAGAATAGCAATTGCCAGATCATTAATACTTAGACCAAAACTTATTATTTTGGATGAAGCTGTTTCAGCTTTAGATGTTTCAATAAGAGCTCAAATATTAGATTTACTTGTTGAATTGTCAGAAAGCTATGGACTATCATATTTATTTATAAGTCATGATTTATCTTTGGTAAAATCTATTACTAGCAGAGTATTAGTTATGAAATCAGGTCAAATAGTCGAATCAGGGAATACAAAAGATATATTTAATTCACCGTCACATGCTTATACTAAGTCTCTTATTGCTTCCTCACCAAATCTTGAAAGTTCACTTAGAAAGCTGTCATAACAATGAATAGTCAAGAATTGCTAAAAGAATTAATTTGGTTTGATACAACAAAATGTTTTATTGATGGAGCCTGGGAAAAACCTGTGTCAAAGAAATATTTTGAATTGTTTGATCCTTCAAATAATTCTCCAATATGCAAAATCCCAAGATCAAATAAATCAGACGTAAATTTAGCAGTGCAATCTGCACAGAATTCCCTAAGCTCAAATTGGGGTAGTTTTTCATCTTTAGAAAGAGGAAGAATTCTCAATAAAATTGGTTTACTTGTTCAAGATAAAATTGATCGATTAGCAAAAATTGAGTCATTGGATGTTGGTAAACCACTGACACAATCTAAAGCAGATGCCAGCGCTTTAGCTAGATACCTTGAATTTTACTCTGGAGCTGTTGATAAAATTCATGGTGAAACTATTCCTTACCAAAATGGCTATACAGTCTATACTTTAAGAGAACCACATGGTGTAACTGGACATATCATCCCATGGAATTATCCAATGCAAATAATCGGTAGATCAGTTGTTGGTGCGTTAGCAATGGGTAATGCTGTAGTATTGAAACCATCAGAGGATGCTTGCATTACAGCTCTTGCATTTGGTGAAATTTGTCGTGAGGCAGGTCTTCCTAATGGTGTAATAAATATTGTTCCAGGATATGGAAATGAAGCAGGCGAATACTTAAGCAATCATCCTGGTATAAACCATATTTCATTTACAGGTTCTGTCGAAGTAGGCTCAAAAATTCAACAAAATGCATCAAAAAATATTGTACCTGTAACACTAGAGCTAGGAGGTAAATCACCTCAGATTTTATTTGAGGATGCTGATATTAAAAAAGCAATTCCTTTTTTGTTGAAGGCTGGTCTGCAGAATGCAGGTCAAACATGTTCTGCATCTTCAAGGATTTTGGTTCAAGACTCAATTTACTCAAAAGTTGAGAATTTATTAGTTAAAGAATATAAAAATTTATCAATTGGACCTGCAATTCAAGATTATGATCTTGGTCCTTTGATTTCAAAAAAACAGGCTGAAAGAGTTAAAAAATATTTAAGTTTAGGTGAAGACTTGAATCAATTAGTTACATTAAGTCTTGAAAATAATGAATTTGAAAAAGGAAATTTTGTTTCCCCTTCACTTTTTGGCAATGTTCAACCGGACCATGTTTTAGCTCAAGAAGAGATTTTTGGTCCTGTTCAAGTTTTAATTCCATTTAAAGATGAGGAAGAAGCTATAAGAATTGCAAATGGAACAAAATTTGGTCTCGTGGCTGGTATTTGGACAAAAGATGGTTCGCGTCAAATGCGGATGGCAAAACAATTAAAAGCTGGCCAAGTTTTTGTAAATAATTATGGTGCAGGAGGTGGTGTTGAATTGCCATTTGGTGGAGTTGGTCATTCTGGTTTTGGTAGAGAGAAAGGTTTTGAGGCATTAAAAGGTTTTTCGGTCATCAAGACGGTTGCAGTGAATCATGGGTGATATATGGAATTATTAGATAAAAAAGTTATTGTAACAGGTGGTGCCTCTGGATTTGGTCTAGGAATTGTAAAAAAATTTTTAAATAATGGTGCTAAGGTAGTAATTGCGGATCAAAACAAAACTTTAGCTGATGAACAGGCACAAAAATTAGGAAGTAATGCATTTTCGATTGAAACAGATGTATCTAATGAGGAAAGCATCGAGAACTTAAAGAAACAGACAAAACTTACTATTGGAGATCCAGATATATTAGTAAATAATGCAGGCATCACACACCTTCCTGATTTTGTAGAAAATATTTCTTTAGATGAATTTGAAAAAGTATTGAATGTAAATGTAAAATCAGTTTTTCTGATAACAAAAGCTTTTATTCCAAAGATGAAAGAAGTTAAATCTGGTGTAATTTTAAATATTGCCTCTACTGCAGGAATTAGTCCTAGACCGAAATTAACATGGTATAATGCAACTAAAGGATGGATGATTACTGCGACTAAGTCACTGGCTGTAGAACTCGCGCCATATAATATAAGAGTGAATGCAATAAATCCAGTTGCTGGAGAAACACCTTTATTGAAAAAATTTATGGGAGAAGATACGCCTGAAATTCGGGCAAAATTCTTATCGACAATTCCATTGGGTCGGTTTTCAACTCCAGAAGATATGGGGAATGCTGCAGTTTTTTTATGTTCTGAAAAAGCAAATATGATTACTGGTGTTGCTTTAGAAGTTGATGGCGGTAGATGTATATAGATATGAGAATATTATGATTATCGGGAAAAAAAATCTCATAACGGATGTTAAAGGCATTTTAGTTGGTAATTCTCATGATGATGAAGTGAAAACTGGTGTATCAGTGCTTACATCAGATGAGAGATTTGCTGCTTCGGTGTCAGTTTTAGGAGGTGCGCCAGGTACAAGAGAAACAGATCTTTTAGAGAGTGATAAGTTAGTAAATAAGGTTGATGCAATCGTTCTCTCTGGTGGTTCTGCGTTTGGTCTTGATGCTGCGTCAGGTGTGGTTGAGTGTTTAAAAAATAAAAAAAAGGGCTATGAGGTTGGAAACCTTAATGTACCAATTGTGCCTGCAGCTATTCTTTTTGATTTAATTAATGGTGGCAATGATGATTGGCATAATAATCTTTACAAAAATCTAGGAAAATCAGCTTATAATAACAAAGGTGTAGACTTTAAGCTTGGAACATTTGGAGCAGGTCATGGAGCAACTACTAGTAATTTAAAGGGTGGACTTGGTTCAGCTTCAATAGTTTTAAGCAACGGAGTTACTGTAGGTGCTCTGGTAGCAGTTAACCCTAGTGGTTCTGTTGTAACTGAAGGAACAAACTCTTTTTGGGCATCGCCTTATGAGGCAAATAAAGAATTTGGAGGAAAAAGTTTTGAATTTCCTAACAAAATTTTTTCTGAATATTTTAGAGGAGATGATAATAGGAAGGATAGTTTTTCAATAAAGAATACAACCATAGCTATAGTTGCGACTGATTTGGACTTATCAAAGGTTGAGTTAAGAAGAGTAAGTGTTGCTGCACATGATGGTATTTCTAGAGCAATTGTGCCTTCACATACTCCTTATGATGGAGATTTAGTATTTTCAGTATCAACAGCTAGAATAAAAACAAAAATTGAACAAAGTGATATCTATAATATTGGTCATGCTGCATCAATCTGTTTGTCTCGAGCAATAGCTAGAGGAGTATATGAAGCAACACCTAGTAAAAATGACACTTTGCCTACATGGAAAGAAGTTGAAAATAAAAGATTATAACGTATTTGAAAATTTGCTTAAGTCTTCTCTTATTAAATTTTGTAAATAATCTTTTAACGCAATTATTCTTGGATCATCCCTCATTTGTTCATGGTAACAAAAACTAATATCTAATTTAGGTCCATTTAAATCTTTTAGTATTTCAAATAGGTTATTGGTTTCTTCATTCATCCAGCCAGGTAAGCTTGCTATACCTAGACCGGCTTCAACACATTTAGCAAGACCATAGATACTGCTTATCTCTAGGTATGGATTTCTAGCATTGATTTCTTTTCCTTGCCATAATAGCCAGTTTAATCTTCTTTTATCCAAAGGTGGTTGTGCGTCCTCACCATAAGAAATAATCTTGTGGTTATCCAACTCTTTTTCACTTGCTGGAACCCCATAAGTTTTCAAATAATGTGTAGAAGCAAAAATTTTATATTGAAATGTAGCTAATTTTATTTGTATATAATCTTGAGTTTTAATAGGTGTCATCCTGATTTCAGCATGAGGTTGTGATGGAGAAACTTTAGGTTCTGCGTCACGTAAACTTAAAGCTAGAGATATATCAGGATATTTATCTAAAAATGATCCCATCCTAGGAGCAAGCCAGAGTGAGCCAAATGCATTTGTTGCATACACTCTCAATTTGCCACTAGGGATTGTTTTATCAGAAATTAATTTTTGATTAACGTCTTCAATGCTTTGAGATAGTTTTTTTGCTGCTTCTGCTACTTGAATGCCAGCAGAAGTCAATTCTATACCTCGAGACCTACGAACAAATAATCTATTACCTACTTCATGTTCAAGTGATTGCATTTGTCTACTCAAAGCAGACTGACTTATGTTTAAAAGTGCAGCTGAGTCAGTAAGACTTTTTGCTTGCGCTACTACATTAAATAATCTGAGCCTATCCCATTTCATGACTATAACTAATAAATAAGAACAAAATTAATAATTATTAATAATAAATACTTAGTATGCGTTTATTGCATATCAAGTCTATCATTGATTTTTATTTAAGGTTAGATGAAACAATAAGTTCCTTTGTGTAATTTTTTTTTGGCTTTGAAAATAAGTTTTTAGTTTCGCCTGACTCAACAATAATGCCATCTTTCATAATGATAATTTTATCACTTACAGATTTAATAAGCGCAATGTCATGGCTAATAAAAATATACGATAAAGAATATTTGTTTTGGATTGTTTTTAACAAATTTATCACTTGTGATTGAACAGAAACATCAAGTGCTGAAGTAGGCTCGTCTAGTATAAGGAGTTTAGGTTTTAAAATTAATGCTCTTGCAATTGCAATTCTTTGTCTTTGCCCACCAGAAAATTCATGAGGGTATCTAGTAATCATATCTTCATCTAGTCCAACTTCATTTAAGATTTGTAAGATCATTTCTGTTCTTTTAGATTTGGAAATTTTCTCATGAACATCCAAACCTTCACCAACAATAGCTTCAATATTCATTTTTGGTGAAAGAGAGCCGTAAGGATCTTGGAAGATTATTTGAGCATTTTTCCGAAATGTAAGTAAATTTCTACTTTTTAAGTTTTGTAAATTCTGGTTTTGGAAAGTAATTGATCCTTCTGAATTGATTAATTTAAGTATAGCCAATGCAAGTGATGTTTTCCCAGATCCACTTTCACCAACTATTCCAAGAGTTTCCTCTTCCATAAGAGTAAATGAAATTTGGTCAACTGCTTTTATAAAACCTTTTGTTCTTCTTAAGAAGCCCCGTTTAATAGGAAACCAAACTTTCAAATTTTCAACATTTAAAATTTTTGAAATTCTTTCTGAATTATTTTTTCTAAAGCCTTTAGGTGAAGAGTTTAAAAGTTTTTTTGTATAATTAGATTTTGGTGATTCAAAAATTTCTTGTGTAGATCCTTGTTCAATTATTTTACCATTTTGCATTACACAAACATAATCTGAAATTTGTTTCACGATACGAAGGTTGTGGGTAATAAATATAATTGACATTTTTTCAGTTGATTTAATCTCCATTAAAAGATCAATTATTTCTTTTTCTATAGTTACATCTAAAGAGGTAGTTGGCTCATCAGCAATTAGTAAATCTGGTTTGTTAGCAAGTGCTATCGCAATCATTACTCGTTGTTTTTGTCCGCCAGATAACTGGTGAGGGTAATCTTTTAGTCTTGTGTGAGCATTAGGAATTTTTACCTTTTCCAATAACTCAATGACTTTTTGTGTTTTTTCAATCCCAGATAAATTTTGATGAAAACTTAAACTTTCTCCAATTTGTTTTTCAATTGTATGAAGAGGGTTAAGAGACGTCATAGGCTCTTGAAAAATGAAACTAATTTTATTGCCTCGAATTTTTTGTAATTCAATTTCACTTAATCCTATAAGCTCTTCACCATTGAAATTTATTGAGCCAACTATAGATGCATTCAAAGGTAAAAGTGATACTAGGGCTAAGGAGGTTATAGATTTTCCAGATCCACTTTCACCAACTAAAGAAAGTGTAGTGCCTCTTTTAATTTTGAAATTTGAATTAATTAAAACAGTTTTGCTGTCAGAATTATTTTTAAAGCTAATAGATAAGTTTTTAACTGATAAAACAGTATCACTCATTTAAAAATCTTTCTTGGATCAAAAGCATCTCTAATTCCCTCAAATATAAAAACTAATAATGATAGCATTAATGCAAAAGTAATAAACGCTGAAAAACCTAACCACGGTGCTTGCAAGTTATTTTTTGCTTGTAAAGTTAATTCTCCCAAAGAAGGATAAGAAGAGGGTAAGCCGTAACCAATAAAATCCAATGCAGCAAGTGACCCAATAGATCCAGTTATTATAAACGGTAACATAGTTATTGTTGCTACCATTGCATTAGGTAATATATGACGGAACATAATTACAAAATTTGAAACGCCAAGTGCTCTTGCGGCTCTTACATACTCAAAATTTCTTGCTCTTAAAAACTCCGCTCTTACTACTCCTACTAAGGCTGTCCATGAAAACAAAGACAAAAGAAGGACAAGAAGCCAAAAATTCATTTGAAGAATAGCAGCTACAATTATGATAATATATAAAGAAGGGGTTGCCCCCCAAACTTCAATCAATCTTTGAAAAATTAGATCTATCCAACCACCAAAAAAACCTTGAATAGCCCCTGCAGCAATTCCAATAATAGAAGAGATAAGAGTAACAACAATTGCAAAAAAAACTGATAATCTAAAGCCATATAGTATTCTTGCTAAAACATCTCTTGAAGTATCATCTGTTCCAAGCCAGTGTTTTTGATCAGGAGGAGATGGAGCAGCACGTTCAAGGTCATTTATTGTGTTATATGAATATGGAATTGGGGCCCAAATAATCCAGCTTTTATTGAAATTTTCTGTATTACTTTCTATTTCATTAATTACTTCTTCTGGATAATCCCAACATTCGGTGTTGCCATCTGAAATTATCAGACACTGAACCTCTTTATCTTTATAAATTGCTTCTGTTTTAAAGTCCCCACCAAATGTTTCTTCAGAGTAAAAATTAATAAAAGGAAAATAGTAATTGTTTTGAAATTTAACGAGTAAAGGTCTCTCATTGGCTATAATTTCTGAAAAAAGAGATATAAAAAATAGAGAGCAAAATATTATAAGTGACCAGTAAGCTCTTTTATTCGACTTAAAGTTTTGGAAGCGTCTCTTTGATAGATATGAATCAAACATTAATTTTCTCTTGATTCAAAATCAATTCTTGGATCAATCCAGACATACATTAAATCAGAGAGTATGCCAATCAAAAGCCCTATTAATCCAAAAACATACAATGTTGCAAAAATTACTGGATAGTCTCTTGCAACAGTAGCCTCAAAGCCCATTCTTCCAAGCCCGTCGAGTGAAAATATTGTCTCGATTATTAAAGAAGCTCCAAAAAATACACTTAAAAATGCACCAGGAAAACCTGCAATCACAATAAGCATGGCATTTCGAAAAATGTGACTATACAAAACTTTTTTCTCAGATAGGCCCTTAGCTTTTGCAGTTAAAACATACTGTTTGTTTATTTCATCTAAAAATGAGTTTTTTGTCAGTAGTGTTAAAGTTGCAAAACCTGCAATCGAGGACGCTATTACCGGTAAAGTAATATGCCAAAAATAATCTAAAACCTTCCCTGAAGCAGATAGAGTATCCCAATTGTCAGATGTGAGGCCCCTAATTGGGAATATTTGAAGATAAGAACCACCCGAAAATAAAACAAGAAGAAGAATTGCAAATAAAAATCCTGGTATTGCATAGCCAACTATTATTGCACCAGATGTCCATGTATCAAATCTACTACCATCATTAACAGCTTTTTTTATTCCAAGTGGAATAGAAATAAAATATGCTAATAAGGTTGTCCAAAGGCCTAAGCTAATTGAAACAGGAAGTTTTTCAATAACTAAATCAAAAACGCTGATTGATCTAAAATAACTTTCTCCAAAATCAAAACAAATATAGCTCCAAATCATTTTGAAAAATCTTTCAATAGGAGGTTTATCGAAACCAAATTGTTTCTCTAACTCAATTATAAAGTCATCTGGTAGTCCTCTTGCACCTATATACTTTTCCGAAAAGGAATTAACTTGTCTATTTTGAAAATCATTATTGAGGTCGTTATTTTCAGATCCGCCAGCAATACTTTCGAAAACGTTATTTTTGCCCTGTAGTTCAGCCAAAATTTGTTCGATTGGGCCGCCAGGGACAAATTGAATAAGAAAAAAATTTATTAGTATAATTCCAAATAAAGTTGGAATTATTAATAATAGCCTTCTTAAAATATACGATGTCATTTTATTAGGTAAGTATTAAAATGCACCTTTGTTTTTTAACTCATTATATTTTTCATTATTTATCCACCAAAAATCAAGCAAACCCATATCATAAGGGGGCAGATTTTCAGGATGCTCATAATAATCATAATATGCAACTGTATGAACATCCTTAAACCATTGAGGTATCCAAAAATAATAAGATCTTAAAACGCGGTCTAGTGTTTTGACAGCAACCTTCAATTCATCTCTTGTTTTTGCAGCCATCACCACTTCAATTAATTCATCTATAACTTCGCTCTTAATACCTGCTTTATTAAAAATTGAAACATCAGCTGTTTCAGATCCAAAGTATTGTTTTAGCCCACTACCAGGTGTAAAAGACATTGGAAAATTGCCTGTAACAATATCAAAATCAAATGATCTTTCTCTTTCTGTCATTTGGGCATTATCAATTTTCGTATGAACTGCATTGACTCCTAATGATTTAAGGTTCTCGATAAAAGGTTCTATAATTCTTGTAAAAGCTTGTGAATCATTTAGAATTTCTATGTCAAGGGTAGCTCCATTTTTATTTTTTCTTAATCCATCATCTCCTACTTCCCAACCAGCGTCATCAAGAAGTTTTGATGCCATTCGAAGATTTTTCCTGTCTAATTGCTTTGTGGATGAAACAGATACTTCTGCAACGTCACTATCAATTATTCCTGAGGGAAGAGTGTTTTTAAGTGAATTTAAAATTATTAGTTCATCTTTTGATGGTTTTCCAGTTGCAGCCATATCACTGTTTTCCCAAAATGAATTTATCCTTGCATATAAATCATAAAAAAGTGTTTTGTTGGACCATTCAAAATTAAACATCAGCCCAATAGCTTTTCTTACTCTTATATCCTTAAATTTATCTTTTCTAAGATTAATTATGAATGACTGCCCGGGAGCCATATCTCCGCTTGGTAATAATTTTTTTGTTACCCATTTTTTATCAATCGCTGGAAAATCATATCCTGTGGCCCATAGTTTAGACATGTATTCAGTTCTAAAGGTGTAACTTCCACCCTTAAAACCTTCAAAAGCTGAATTATAATCAGCAAAGTACTCAACTCTGATTTTGTCAAAGTTGTTTCTTCCAATATTTATTGGTAGATTTGCACCCCAGTATTCAGGATTTCTCTTATAATTAATTGTTTGTCCAACATCAAGGTTATCTAAAATATATGGACCTGAACCTATTCCAGGAGTAAGTGTAGAAGCCTCAAAGTCTGCTCCTGATTTTTCATAGTAGTTTTTTGAAAAAATTGGGAGGGAACCAGCAGATGCAGGTAAATCTCTTGTTGGAATGCCTTTTTTGAAAGTAAATTTAATTTTATGTTTACCTAATATTTCAACTGTATCAATCTCTTTTTCAATAACAGCCCTAAATGATGGAAGACCTTTTTCTTGGAGAAGTTTATAAGAAAACATTACATCTTCAGCAGTAAGAGGAGTGTTATCTGAAAACTTTGCCTCAGGTCTCATATTAAATATCACCCATGATCGATCTTTTGGATACTCCATACTTTTAGCGACTAGCCCGTAAGCTGAGCCTATTTCATCTGAAGTGCCAGTTAAAAGGCTTTCAAAAAAGATTGATGAAAGGCTGCCTGACCTGCCTTTAGTTGTATAAGGATGCATTGAGTCAAAAGACCCAAAAGCCCATATTGAAACTTCCCCACCTTTTGGAGCATTTGGATTGACATAATCTAAATGTTGAAAGTCAGAATTATACTTCAATTCGCCAAAAGTGGATATCCCATGGGACTTTATAATGTGATTGTCACCATAAGCTAAACTGCCCAAAATTAAAAAATAAATTATAATTGAGGACTGGAAAAATTTTTTTAAGAGTGAAAAAAATAAAAATGACGATTTATTCATTGGTAGCTCCTAAGTGTAAATCAAAATTAATTTTAAACTAAATACTTAATATAAACTTGGTAGTATATTAATTAAACCATTTATAAATAAATTCAAAGATATCAACAAAAGTATAATCCTTATTCCTAATTTAAGAAATCTATCTGGTATTTTATAAATTATATTTTTCCCTGCAAAAGTTCCTAAAATACCAGATAAAATTACTAATATAATTAATAATATATACTCATAAAAAGCAAACCCCATTAGACCAAACAAAATACATTTACAAATATGCTGAGTGAAAAGTAAAAATGCACAGCTAGATATGTATTCTGGTTTAGAAAGATTAAATGACTGAACCACACTCGATATAAGTGAGCCTGTTACACCAATAATAGTTGATAAAAAACTTGAAATTATTCCTGTTAAAAACATTTTGTTTTTACTTAGGGTTGGGAATTTATTGATGACGTTAAAGGTTATAAAAAAAGCTACTAATATCTTTAAAAAATCTTCATTTACTGAGTAGAAAAAAATTCCACCTATTGGAATCCCAATTATACAGCCTAGAGCAAATGGTAAAAAAATATTCCATTTTACTTTAAATCGAAAGAAAAATAATCTATTGAGGTTTGACCCTAGTTGAATTACTGCGTGAAGTGGTATGACTTTAGAGACTGGGAAATTAAGAGCTAGGATACCTAATAAAAGCATGCCGCCTCCAAAACCAACTATTGAAGATATAAAAGAAGAAATAAAGCTTGCAAAAATAATTACTGATACTGTTAAGGGGGAAATGCTTTCTGGGATTGTAAGAATTGTATTTAGATCAATCATAACTTAAAATGATATAAGTATTAACCTTAGGCCTAATAAAAATATTGTAGAGTAAATTATAAAATAAAATACTTTATCAGAAATTTTGTTATTTATTATCTTACCAATAAATATACCTAAGTATGAAACAGGTATTAGAAATAATGCTGTATTAATTAGTTTTTCATCAAAAAGGTCTAACATTAAATATGGTAAAATTTTTATAAAATTAATTATTCCAAATATTAAGGCAACTGTACCCATAAAAGACTGCCGAGATAATTTAAAAGGGAGTAGATATGCAGCAATTGGAGGAAGGCCAGAGTGAATAATGAAACTTGAAAATCCTCCTAGACTGCCAAGAAAAAGGCCAATTATTGGGTTATATTTTATTCTTTTGTAATTTATATATTTACTTATTAAATTTTCAAAAACTAAAGATATTGCTAAAAATCCAACTATCAAACCTATAAATGAGTTTGAAATTATATTAATGAGAAAATATGTAATAATTATACCAACTATTGCACCTGGGATAAGTACTATTAGACTTTTCCAATAAATGTAGTTTCTGTAAATAAAAATTGACAATGGGTCTGATGCGACAAGAATTGGTAATAAAAACGCTGCAGCACTTATTGGCTCCATTAATTGAGCAGTAAATATTGCAGCAGCTAATCCAAAACCACCCCCTAAGCCTCCCCTTGAAAGGCCTATTAAAAACGAAGGAATACATAACAAAATTATTAATTGAGTATCAAACAATTGTATCATTAGGACAATAAAAATGCCTAAACTAGAGATATAGCAACTCTTTTATTAAGTTTTCCCTTGTTTTCAACCTTGTTAATTTCAACTAAACCTATTTCAGAAGTATTTTTAACATGCGTACCTCCACAAGGTTGGTAATCAATATTATCTCCTATACGAACCATTCTAATTGATCCATTAGTGCGAGGAGGTAAAACTGACATTGTTTTTACTAGATTAGGATTTTTGTCTAGTTCTTGTGCACTTATCCAAGAAATAGTTATATCATGATTACCTTGAATAAGATCGTTTAAATTATCTTTTAGTTCCTCTTTATTGGGCTTGAAGTCTAAATTGAAGTCCAGTCTTCCTTTTCCGTCACCAACTGAACCACCAGTAACTTTAGCATTGACCAAAGAACATAATAGATGCAAAGAAGTATGCATTTTCATTAGTTTGTATCTTCTGTCCCAGTCAATTATACAGGTAACATTATCTCCAATTTCAAAATCAAATTTGGAATTAAAAATATGTTTAATTAAGTCATTTTCCTTTATTGTATTTTCAATTTGTATTTCTTGTTGACCTGCTTTAATTAATCCAGTATCGCCAAGTTGACCGCCCCCTTCAGCATAAAAAACAGTTTGGTCTAATATTATCCAATTGTCTCCAAAGTCTAAAATTTTAGCCTCACATTCCTTTTTATAAGGATCATCTCTAAAAATTTCAGAAGTTATTTTTTTATTCATTGTTCAATATTATTTTGTTTCTTTAGAGTTGGCACACAATTTGCCTTTTATAAATTATGTTTAAATTTAACAGTTTTTTGACGCTTTTATAATTTAAATTTACGCAAATTATTTTCTCCTTTAAACTAGCCCCATGCAAATGGGGTTTTTTTTTAAAAAAATTATTAATAATTTTCTTTTTTATGAAAATCTCTTTATTTTTTTTAATCTCTGTATTCTTTATGTAGCAACAATTTTTCATATTTTATACAACTTTAATTGTTGCAAAAATACAACACAAATACTATATATAGTATGTAAATCTATTTTTTATACTAGGTGTACATACTTCATATTTGGTATTTGCATAACTCAAGACATTAATTAGTCTTTTATTATAACGATAATTGGAGGTTACTCATGATTGACAAGGCAAAAGGCACTATTGGTGGTTTGACAGACTTAGGTCTGGCTTTATTAGCCTTAGCAATTGTTCTAACATTACTTGTTGGAGCTGGAAACATGGCATTCTTTGGTGGTGTTGTAGGAAACATCACAGCATTGGTTGCTGAACTAGGAAGTTCAGGGTTACCAGGCTTAGTTGCTGTGGGTATCATTCTTTGGTTATTCCAAAGATAGATATTTAGTTCCTAGAGCAATCACAATATGCTTAAAGGCATATGAATAATAAAATTATCCAAAATTTGCGTAGCTTTAGCTCTCTTGTTTGGGAGCTAAGCAAAGCTGGAACACTAATAGTTTTAATTATAGTAATAGTTTTTCTTCTATTGGGTGATGGATCTGGACCTTACGTTAGATCTGTTGTTCAAAATGTTGGAGAGTTAGTTAGTATAATTTCAAGTGAGGCTATTATTGGTATAGCGTTAGTTTTATTAGCTTGGTTTATGATACCTAAAATAAACAAGTAATGATATTGCTCAAACTTAGAACTAAGTAATTATTAAAAAAGGGTGATATTTAATATCACCCTTTATTTTGAGCCCAAAGTTTTGGGCTTTAACATTTCTCTTAATCTTATTGACAGTAATCTTAGTAATCCTTTAATAAAGGGATCAGACTCATTTAATTTTTTTTCGTATTCTTTTTTAGATAATGAGATAACTGTGCAATCAGTCATACATCTTGCACCAGCACTTCTTAAGCTGTCTTCAATTACTCCCATCTCTCCAAAAATTTCATTTTCCCCAACAGGAAAATTTGGTTCTTTAGTTTCATTCGTTGGTAAAAAAATACCTATTTCACCCTTAATTAGTAAAAATAAATAGCCAGCTCCATCCCCAGCTCGAAAAACATATTGTCCTTGTTTAAAATCTAATTTTTCCATATGAGTTAATCTTCCTAAATTTTAATAATTTGTCCTTCGCGAGCCAAAAAGAGATTTTTCTTTGCGTAATCTCTTTCTAAAATCATCATTTCTTTATCATTTCTGTATGGGCTATGGTGACAAACAGCTAATTTTTTAGCGTTTGTTGAGACCAAAAAATCAGCTCCTTGAGATATTGATGAATGTCCCCACCCTTTTCTCATTTTAAGCTCTTCATCAGTAAACATTCCATCCCAAAGAATAAAATCAGCATCTTTTGCAGCATTAATAATTGTTGGAGCGCTCTCATCGTCGTATTCATGGTCTAATAAATAACAAAATTTTCCAGTATTATTTTCAAATATATAACCTGTTGCTCCACCTGGGTGCCTTAAATCAATACTTTTTACATCACAAAAAGATTTAATTATTTTTGATGCTTCGTTAAATTCTAAATATTGTATATGAGTAAGATTTTCAACCAGTTCAATTGGAAAATAATGTGGACTAAAACAACCTCCTAAAATTCCTTTCAGTTCTTCTTTTGATACTAAAGCACTTGAAAAATAAATAGGTGTGTCGGGTGAGTAAAGATCACGGCAAAAAGGCAACCCTTGAATATGATCAAAATGGAAATGGCTAAATAATACCAAAACTGGTACATCTTTTCTAATTGAAATATCTGTAAAACCTGTTCCTGCATCAAGAATTACTTGAAAATCTTTATGAATTATTTCAGTGCAAGATGTATTTCCACCAAATTTTGAAAACTCATTACCTGGAGTTGCTGTTGATCCTCTCACTCCTAAAAATTTAACTTCCATTTTTGAACCCCATTGTTCATTTAAAAAATTTAAGTAAACTTATAAATATAACCATACATTATTATTTATATGCATAACAAATATAAAACTCAGTTTGACAAAAATTAGCCTTTAATTAAATATATTTCTCTAGCTTTTCTAATCTAGATTTTACATTTGTTATTTCTTTTA
>ENA-OSEY01001197-OSEY01001197.1-marine-metagenome-genome-assembly--contig:-NODE-1197-length-18347-cov-2.480679_pt1 | contig 18347 bp, 13 predicted proteins | sample MGYA00248465_ERZ534230 | MGnify/ENA primary metagenome ERZ534230 (study PRJEB26409, sample SAMN06344110) | marine metagenome | isolation source: Sea water from surface | place: Atlantic Ocean:Southern...
AGATGAATCAAAAATGGAACCATCTTCTAACTTGCCTGTATAATTTACCGTGATTTTATTATACTCTTTTGCCTCAGACCCCTTACCCGTCTCAATATTTTCAATAATTAATCCATTATCCATTACTTGTGTTTTCCTATTGTTATTTGGTTACTTGTTTAAAAAACAAACGTAAATTTACTCTATCATGCTTATCTCACAAAATATATTGAATAAAATAGTTCTTCAATTTATCGGTTTTATTCATATGTTTTTCATCTTCCATGTTGGTGGATCTACTTTAATAGCAAAAGAACGGTTAAAACTAAAAAGTGCAGATCTTTTGGAAAGAAAAACAATCAATGGTAAACCCACAAAACTTATTTCTGGCAATGTGATTTTTACAAAAGGCGCTCTTACTTTGCAATGCAATAATGGAATACATTTTGAAGAAGACGATTTAGCAATCCTCTATGGAGATGTGGTAGCCTTTAAAGAAGACTTAATGGTTACCTGCGACACAATAAAGTTTTTTTCGGAAGAAGATGAAATTTTCAGTATTGGGAATTCTCATGTACGGAATTCAAGCTACGATTTAAAAGCAGACACTATCACTATTTTTACAAAAATCGACAGTGGAATAGCCCATGGTGATGTAAAACTAATCCAAAAAAAACAAACAATCACATCAGACATAATAGAATATCAAAAACTAAAAGAAAAAGATGGAGTTTCATACACCTCCAAAGGAAATGTAGTCATAAAAGATTCGCTTAGAATTGCAACTTGTGGGAAAGCTCACTATGATCGAGAAAAAGAGGCCACCAAACTTAGTCTAAATCCTAAAATTAAGGATAATTCTAATCGAATATTATCTGGCGATGAGATATCTTTAACTTACAATAATGAACAGTTAACAGAGCTTTATATCCCCTCGAATGGCTCCGCTACAACTCCTATCAAAGGATACAAAAAAGCTGATAATGAATCAGCATATACGGATACACTACGTTTTATGGATTCCATGAAAGGATCAGAAATTATTGGATTTTTTGATAATGGAGCAATTGACTCACTGAGAATTCATGGTATGGCACAAACTTTATATCATATATTCGATGATTCTGTATATCAGGGCAAAAATAATGCGTCAGGAGATACAATTATCATGAATTTTTCTAATAATGCATTAGAAAGGTTAAACATCATAGATGGCGCAGAGGGTGTATATACTCCAGATTCGATTGCAACCGACATGAATTCCCTAATAAGATATTCTGCAGATCATATAAAATATTTCTTAAAAGATAAAGAATCTGATTTTCATGGCAATGCCAGCATAGAACAAGATAAAACCAAATTAAACTCTGGTTTTATTAAAATAGATTGGCAATCAAATATGCTACAAGCATTACCTTTTTTTGATGAGGATACATCACAAAAACCAATTTCTCCTGTGATAAAAGAAGAAGGGCGAGATCCGATGACTGGAGATGAAATGACTTACAACTTAAAAACAAAAAAAGGAAAAATTAAAAAAGGAAAAACTAAAGCTGATGATGGGCATTATACAGGGAGTCAAATTCGTAATCAATCTGAAAATGTATTTTTTATTGAAAACTCAACATACACCACATGTGACTTAGATACTGCACATTTTCATTTTGAATCAAAACAAATGAAAATCATACAAAACGATCTTGTTATTGCTAAGCCAATTGTTCTGCACCTAGGACAAATTCCAATTCTGGGTATACCACTTGGAATTTTTCCTCATAAAGGAGGGCAAAGACACTCTGGGTGGATCATGCCATCATATGGTGATAATAAAAACCGAGGGCAATACATACAGGGATTAGGATTTTATTGGGCACCAAGTGACTACTGGGATTCAAAGTTTACTATGGGCTTTGGAGACAAACAGGGTATTACATTTAGGAATAATATTTTATACCGTGTTCGCTACAAATTTAATGGGAGCCTTAATTTTTTTAATAGACAATATTTATCTTCTGGACAAGATATTACTAAGCTTGGAGAACAAAAAAGTAAAAGTACAACTATTAAATGGACACACAAACAAGAAATGCGTAATCATCAATCCTTCAATGCTAATGCAACTTATTCAACAAGCGGAGATTATAATAAAAAATATGGCCTTTCTTTATCTGACAGAATGAATCAAAAGGCAGTTTCAAATATTTCGTATTCCAAACGGTGGCCAAAATCTAAGAATTCTTTTAGTGCTAGTTATTATTCAAATACGGATTTACTCATCGATGAAAAAACAAACTCTAATAGTAGATTTTATGTAGAACCCTCGCGCGCTGGAACTCAAATAAATATTAATAATAAAAGGTTTCCTAAATTTTCATTTAGACACGGCCAGAGCAACCTCTTTCCCACGGAATCAGAAAAGAAGAGATGGTACAACACAATAACATGGAACTATGCTTTAAACTACACAAATACAGAAAGAGATTATTACAAATCTGTCGAAATTGACAGTTCATTTTATTGGGAAAAAAATGCTGACAGCACTTTGAAAAAACAAAATGAACAAAACAATGGCTGGATTCATACATCAAGCATTAATGCACCTCAAAAGATCTTTAAATACATATCAATTAACCCTAGCCTAAATCTAAAGTCCACGTGGGTAAATAAAACACAAGAAGGAATTTGGAATGGGTCTTCATATGATAAAACGACAAAAACAGGTTTTGCCACAAGGACTACCGGATCGTTTTCCATGAATACCAATACACAGATTTATGGTCTAATTGGTATTCCATATGGTCCTTTAAAAGCTATTCGACATGTAATGTCTCCTTCAATAGGATATTCTTGGACGCCCAATTTCTCTGAACCTCTTTTTGGAAAGGACTTAGGCTATGTTCTGTCTGAAACAGATCCAATTACATCAAAGATTGTCCTTCATGATCGATTTGCAGGCACAATGGCTGGTAGCACACCTACTACAGAAAGAAAATCAATGACTTTCAGTGTGAATAACATTTTTCAAGCCAAGATTAAAAAAGGAGAAGAAGAAAAGAAAATTGATTTGATAAGTTGGAGGATGAATTCAAGCTATAATTTTGCAGCAGACTCAATGCAATTGGCCAACCTTCGATCAAATATTCGTTCAAAATTAGCAGGAAAATTGAACCTTGATTTAAGTATGACACATGATTTTTACGATTATAATGAAAATACAAAAAAAAGAGTTGGTCAACTCATTAAAAAAACATTACCAAAAAATATAGGTAGCATAATCTATCCAAGGCTAACAAATATGCGCTTCTCTACCGGATTCCGTTTAAAAAGCAAGCAATGGGTAGACTTTTCAAAGGAAGAAAGTGCTGCTGAAGATACTTCTTACGTAGATAGTGATTTAGCAGGACCTGGATTGAATGAAACAAAAGAAAAAATTAAAGAGAACCTAAATAATAAAAAGTTATGGAATACTAATATTAGCTTAAGCTATACTTATTCTGCCCTAAACCCTTTAAATAAATCCAAAAATTTTTGGGCAAATACAAATTCATCTTTTAACTTAACAAAAAAATGGAAAGTATCCTATCGTGCTAGATTTGATTTGTTAAAAAGGGATCTTGTTAGTCACTCCTTTTCAATTTACAGAGACTTACATTGTTGGGAACTATCTATGAATTGGACACCTAATGGGTATGGACAAGGCATTAACTTCAAGTTAAATGTCAAATCCCCTACTCTTCGAGACTTAAAAATAGAAAAAAGAGGAGGAATTTACTCTGGAGCTGGATTTTAAAACTTCAATTGTACTAAATGCCAAGTTAGGGCAAATTCCAACGTAAAAAATTATATTTTGATGATCTGTCCACAATGCCATGCTGAATATTTAAGCCATATTAATATATGTGGAGATTGTAAGGGTCCATTAGTGGACGCTAGCAATATTGATTTACCTATTACAGAAATGAAATGGCTTCCACTTCCTATAATTGAAGGAAAAATATATGCAGATATGGTTATAGATTTATTAAATCAAGATTCTATTCCACATTATGTTAAAATGGACTGGACATCTTCCGCTTACTTGGTTGAAGCTGCTAGCCTACCAAACCAAGTAATTAGAATTTTTGTCCTTAAAGAACACTTAAAAAAAGCATCCTCAATTGCTGATGCAATACTGGGGATTAACAAATGAAAAATTTCAGAAGCATCAAAGGAACTCATGATATACTTCCAGAAGATTCATATAAATGGCGTCATTTAGAATCTATTGTCCATCAAGTATGTGCACAGTTTGGATATCAAGAGATTCGCACCCCGATTTTTGAACAAAATAAACTCTTTTCAAGAAGCGTTGGTGAAGATTCAGATATTGTAACAAAGGAAATGTACTCATGGGAAGACAAAGAAAATAGTTTTCTCACATTAAGACCAGAATTAACAGCGCCAGTTGCAAGAGCATATAACCAACATAATTTGGGGAATCTTTCTCCCATCCATCGTTTTTATTATATTGGTCCACTCTTCCGTAGAGAAAGACCACAAAAAGGTAGGCAACGTCAATTTCATCAGTTTGGTATAGAAGCTTTTGGATCAAATTTTGCTGAACAAGATGCTGAAATAATCGCACTTGCATGGCATTTGTTAACACATTTTAGACTCACCAATAAAATAGATTTACAAGTAAATAGCATAGGAACAAGCGAATGTAGAGCAGGATATCGAGACGCTTTAAAACAATTTTTAAAACCACATTTTGATGAATTATCAGAAATAAGTAAAAGACGATTTAATACTAATCCACTTCGAATTTTAGATTCTAAAAATAAAAAAGAGCAGACTATTTTAAAAAATGGTCCGAGGATATCTGATTATTACACCAAAGATGACAAAGAACATTTCAATGAAGTTAAAACCTACTTAAAGGCTATGAATATTCCTTTTACTATCAATTCTGGGTTGGTACGAGGTTTAGATTATTACACAAAAACTGTTTTTGAAATAACCTCCAATGAACTTGGTTCTCAAGATGCTTTATTAGGAGGCGGAAGGTATGATTCACTGGTTGAAACTCTAGGCGGAAAGCCAACACCAGGCATTGGCTTTGCAGCAGGAATAGAACGTATTTTACTTTTAATTAATGAAGAAAATTTTAAAGAACATAAACCTGTACCTGATATTTATCTTATTTGCCTTGAAAAAGAAGGCATTCCAGCTTCACTTAGTATAGCAAAACAACTACGACTAAAAGGTCTCAATATAGTCTCTGATCCTATTCGAAGAAGTATGAAAGCCCAAATGCGTGATGCAAATAAACTAAGAGCACGTTATGTTTTAATTTTAGGAGAAAGCGAATTAAATGATAATACTATAATACTTAAAAACCTAGAAAGCGGTAAACAGGAAAGTATTAAACAAGAAAAAATTGTTAAGTATTTTGATAACTTGACAAACTAAATTTAAATATACAATATTCCTAAATAAGAATATGGAAAATTAATCTAACATGGATAGCCTTAGTATCTCCTATGAAAAATAAACCATTACTAATTGTAGAATCACCAACAAAAGTGAAGACAATTCAGCAATATCTTGGAAAAGATTACGATGTAATTTCCTGCGTAGGGCATGTAAAGGATCTTCCTAGAAAAGAGCTAGGGATTGACATCGAAAATGAATTTAAAATTGCACTTACAGTACTTCCCGATAAAAAAAAATTTATAACAGAATTAAGAAAAAAATCTAAAACAGCTGAAAGGGTAATGATAGCAACTGACCCTGACCGGGAAGGTGAAGCTATCGCTGCTCATCTTGCAAGTGAAGTTCCAGAAGAAAAAATGGAACGTGTACAATTTACAGAAATCACTAAAGCAGGAATTGCAGATGGCATAAAAAAAATTCGAGACATCAATCATAATCTTGTGTCAGCACAAACAGCCAGAAGAGTAATTGACAGATTAGTAGGATATAAAGTTTCTCCAGTTTTATGGGCGACCTTACAGAGTAATATGAAATTTGTTTCCACGAATCTATCAGCAGGCAGAGTCCAATCTGCCGCAGTAAAAATTATTGTTGATAGAGATCGTTTGAGAGCTAATTTTTCACGCACTAAATTTTTTGATTTAAAAGTTGAATTATCTAAAACGGATAGTAAAAAAACATTTTCAGCAAATCTCTTCAAGTTAGAAGGAAAAAAAATTGCAACAAGTAATGATTTTAATTCTCACACAGGTGAAATAAAAACAAATGATGTCACCTTATTATCGGAAAATGAAGCTAACCAACTTTGTAAAGAACTAACCTCCGAATCATGGAGCATAATAGATATAAACGAGAAACCTAGGACATCCAACCCTAAACCTCCATTCACTACGAGTACACTCCAACAAGAAGCTGCTAGAAAATTAAGGAGTTCTGCAAGACAAACAATGAGCACTGCCCAAAGACTTTATGAGAATGGATTTATTACATATATGAGGACTGACTCAACCCATTTATCAGACGAGGCAATTGAAGGAGCTAGAAAAATTATACAGAATAATTTTGGACCAGAGTATCTGCCTGACTCACCAAAACAATACAAGTCAAAAGTTAAAAATATACAAGAAGCTCATGAAGCTATTCGTCCTGCTCATAAAAATTTTGTTTCAATCAAAAAAGTGGAACAATCACTTGGTGAAGAAAGTTCTAAATTATATGAATTAATCTGGAAACGAACTATTGCAAGCCAGATGAAATCTGCTAAATTGAAACAAACATCTATAATCATAAATGTAAAAAATGCTGAGTTTAAAGCAACAGGACAAGTAATCCTTTTTCCAGGATACATGAAAGCATATGTTGAGGGAAAAGATAATCCAAATAAAGATTTAGAAAACAAAGAAAAAATACTTCCGGTGTTAGAAAAAAAGGATACATTGACCTGCCTTTCTCTTGAAGCTGTATCTCATAATACAAAACCACCCGCTCGATATACGGAAGCCTCATTAGTAAAAGCACTAGAAGAAAATGGTATTGGACGACCTTCTACCTTTGCTTCCATTCTTGCTACCATTGTAAAACGAGAATATGTAAATAGAAAAAGCGGTAAGTTATCTCCCACTTTTCTTGGACTAGCTGTTACTCAATTACTTGAAAATCACTTTACAAATCTTGTAAGTAAAGAATTTACGGCGAAAATGGAAGATGGACTGGATGAAATATCGAGAGGAGAGCAACAATCAACTCCATTTATGCATAATTTTTATCAAGGTGGTGGACGATTTCAAGGACTTGAGAAAATGCTAAAGGAAAAAGTAGATATACCACTAGCTTGTACAATTCCTCTTCCAGCTGAAATGAAAGAAGACACTGAAGGAAGGATTGGTCGATTTGGACCATATCTTCGAAGAGGTGAAGATACCCGATCGATTCCAGAAGAAATATATGTTGGGGATCTAACTTTAGAAAAAATTGAAGAACTATTTCAAACAGAAGTAAAAGAAGATGAACCCATTGGGTCTGATCCAGAATCAGGAGAATCCATATGGTTAAAAAAAGGTCCTTATGGTTATTATGTGCAGCTCGGGGAAACAAAAAAACGTAAAGGAATACCAAAAGGTTTTTCATTATCTGATGTAGATTTAAGTTACGCACTTAAGCTACTTTCACTTCCCAGGGAAATAGGAAAACACCCAGAGAATGGTGAAGTAATTTCTGCAGATTATGGCCGATTTGGACCATATATAAAATGTGGAAAAATGAATGCCTCTCTCAGAGGAGAAGAAACACCTCTAGATATTGAATTACCTAAAGCCCTAGAATTACTAAAAAATAGAAATAAAAAAAGTTCTGATCTTCGCAATATAGGCGCACACCCAGAGACTGGAGAGGATTTAGTTGTTAAAGATGGAAGATATGGTCCATACATTAGTGATGGCAAAGTAAATGTAGCACTTAAAGGTGATCTAACTCCAGAAAACATAACTCTAGAGCAAGCGGCTGATTTAATAAATCAAAAAAGACTATCGCCAACTAAAAAAAGAAAAAAACGTAAAAAGAAAAAATAATTTTATGATGCAAAATACTATTGAAAAAATAGTATCTCTTTGTAAAAGAAGAGGATTTATTTTTCAAAGTTCCGATATATATGGAGGTTTTTCTGCCGTTTACGATTACGGCCCCCTAGGAATTGAACTAAAAAATAACATTTCCCAATTATGGTGGAAAGAAATGACCCAAGCAAATGAAAACATCGTGGGCATTGATAGTGGAATATTAATGCATCCTAAAGTTTGGGAAGCTTCAGGACACATTGGAGCATTTAATGATCCCTTAGTTGACTGTAAACAGTGTAAATCGCGATACCGAGCAGACGAATTTTCAGAGGATTACAAGTCTATTGATTGGACGACAATACAATGTCCAAATTGTGGCAGTAAAGATTGTTTTACAGAACCAAGACAATTCAATTTAATGTTTAAAACAAATGTAGGGCCTGTAGAAGAATCTGGTACAGAGGCATTTTTAAGACCTGAAACAGCTCAAGGTATTTACGTTAATTACTTATTAGTCCAAGGTGCTATGAGATTGAAAATCCCATTTGGAATTGCTCAAATAGGAAAAGCATTCAGAAATGAAATTATCGCTCGAAATTTTATATTTCGCACTCGAGAATTTGAGCAAATGGAAATGCAATATTTTGTAAAGCCCGATGCTGATAATGATGCTATGAACGAATGGAAAGAAAATCGATTTCAATTTTATAGTAATCATCTGGGAGTTACCAAATCGAAGCTAAGGTTCCACAAACATGGAGACGGGGAGCTTGCTCATTACGCAAAAGAAGCATGGGATATCGAATATGAATTTCCATTTGGCTGGTCAGAAATTGAAGGTGTACACAATAGAACAGATTATGATCTTCTTCGACATGAAGAGTTTTCAGGTAAAAAACTTTCATATTTTGATCAGGTGAATAACGAACGGTACTTGCCATATATTATTGAAACTTCTGCTGGATTAAATAGGATGCTTTTAACTGTTTTAGCAGATTCTTATTGGAAAGATAAAGAAAATAACCGAATAGTTATGAAACTCCACCCAAGGCTTGCTCCTATAAAAGCAGTGATATGTCCTCTTACTAAAAAAGATGGCTTGCCAGAGAAGGCAAGGTCTATAATGGATATGCTAAAAAATGATTTCAAAATTATTTATGATCAACAAGGTTCCATTGGTAAACGCTACTACCGGCAAGATGAAGCAGGAACTCCTTTTGGAATCACAGTAGATCACCAGTCCATTCAAGATGATACTGTAACAATTCGATATCGAGATACTCAAAAGCAAGATCGTTTATCTATAGCAGAAATTAAGCCTTTGATTTCTAACAGCATTAATACGATTTAGACTTTTTATACATTTCCCCGCTGAAATACTTTCCACCTATAATTTTCTCTAAAAACCTACTTTGTTCAGATACTTTTTTATAATCAATTCCTGTATGGTACCCCATCTTTTCTAACATTGAAACTGTATCTTCTGTAGCTATGTTACCTTTAGAGTTTTTAAGATATGGTGTCCCTCCAATACCACCCAAAGAGGTATCTATTTCCTTTATCCCAAACTGTAAAGCACAACAAAGGTTCTTCAAACCATATCCATAAGTATTGTGAAGATGTAAGCAAATGTTTATTCTAGGAAAAAAATTAAAAATAGACTCTAACAAGCGGGAGGTCGTATCAGGCGTTGCCATTCCACTGGTATCACAAAGCGAGATCTTATCAACTCCTAAATTTAAGATTGATGAAATGTTCCTCTTTATATTATCTACGTTTATCTCTCTATTATCTGGAGTTCCCCAAACACATTGTAAACCTGCACGTATATTTAATTTGTTCTCTAGACCTAATTTAATTACAGTTTTCAATTTTTCAATTGCTTCTAGGCTGTTCAGTCCAAGATTTTTTTGATTGTAGGATTCACTCAAAGAAATAGAAGTTTCTATTTTATTTATACCAGAATTAATCGACCTTTCAACTCCTTTGCGATTAAAAACAAGCGCACTATACTCTATATTTTTATCACAACTTAGTCTACTTACCAAATCTTCAGCTTCAGACATTTGAGGAACTTTTCTTGGATTTACAAAACTTACAATCTGAATATTTTTGATTCCTGCATCAATCAAACCATTTACTATTACAACTCTATCTTTGATAGGGACATATTTTTCCACCACCTGTATACCATCTCGAAGCCCTGTCTCCATGATAGTTATTTCTGAAGAGTTTAACAATCTGATTGTACTCCTATTGTTTATAAACTTGTTATATTTCATTTATTTTTATAATGAAATAACTCAAGTAAATAAAATCTATAATCTTAAATTCTTATATTAATTTTTTCTATAAAAAAAAATAAAATACTTAAATACTAAAGCCATGAAAATTAAAAATTATATTAGAATTTTTTACTTATTTATATTCTTCCAAAAATTAATTTCAGCCGCGACTTCAAATCCTGAATATGGTCGAAATGGGATGGTTGTTTCTACAAGCAGTCAAGCATCTGAAGCTGGAATTGAAATTCTAAAAAAAGGAGGAAATGCAATTGATGCCGCTGTAGCAGTTGGATTTGCTTTGGCTGTTACTTCATCAAGCAATGGTAATATTGGAGGGGGTGGATTTCTTGTTGCTTCATTTGCGAATGGTCTCTCTATTACACTTGATCATAGAGAAAAGGCACCTTCTAATGCTCATCCCAATATGTTTTTAAATGACAGCGGATCTGTCATTCCAGGGATGTCTTTATATTCTAGAGCCAGTAGCGGGGTCCCAGGTACAGTGGATGGATTAATTCGAGTTTTAGAAGATCATGGATCTGGAAATATTTCTTTAAGAGAAGTTTTAAATCCAGCAATAGAATTAGCTGAGCGTGGTTTTTTTCTTTCCTATTTTGAAGCGAATAGATTAAATGTATATAAAAAATTTTTTGAAAGAAATAAAGCAGCATCAAAAATATTCATAAGAAGTGATGGAAAACCATGGAAAAAAGGACAAAAATTCATTCAAAAAGATTTAGCAAAAACCTTGAAAAAAATAGCAAGGTATGGTCGAGATGGGTTTTACAGTGGTACTGTCGCACAACTAATTGTTCAAGAAATGAAACGAGGGAACGGACTTATCACTAAAGAAGACCTCCATAATTACGAATCAAAATATAGACCACCTATATTAGGAACATATAAAGGATATGAGATTGTCTCCATGGGCCCTCCAAGTTCAGGCGGAGCACTATTAATTAATATGTTAAATATGCTTGAAAACTACCCTATAGATACAATAAGCTGGAATTCTTCAAACTACATTCATTTACTGACTGAAGTAGAAAGACGAGCCTATGCAGATAGAGCAGAGCACATGGGAGATCCTGATTTTTGGGATGTACCGATATCCATGCTTACCTCTAAGAAATATGCAAAAAGTAGAATTAAAAATATTGATTTAAATAAAGCAACCCCAAGTAGTTCTGTGTCTGCATCAAAGAAAACAAGTTACGAATCTCCTGAAACTACCCACTATTCAGTAGTGGATCGTTGGGGAAATGCTGTAAGTGTGACTACAACTATAAACTTAGGTTACGGAAATGGGTGCGTGGTTGAAGGAGCAGGTTTTTTTTTAAATAATGAAATGGATGATTTTTCATCAAAACCAGGAGTCCCTAACGCATTTGGATTAATCGGAAATGAGGCAAATGCAGTAGGGCCCGGAAAAAGACCGCTTTCTTCAATGACTCCTACCATAGTACTTAAAGATAGCAAACCATTTATAGTTATTGGTTCCCCTGGAGGATCAACTATTATTACCACTACCATGCAAACCATATTGAATGTAGTGGATCATGATATGGATATAAAAGAAGCTGTCTGCGCTTCAAGATTTCATTCTCAATGGCTACCTGATGTAATTCAATATGAACCTAGAAGCTTAATAGAAGATTTGAAAAAGGCTCTAGAAAAAAAGGGTCATAAATTGGTACAAAGGGGTGGCTACATAGGTGAAGCGAATGGAATAATTATTTCAGAGGAAGGTTATTTCGGAGGAGGTGACTGCAGAGGAGAAACTTCAGCTATTGGTTATTGAGTAAGCAAAATTTTATCAATTATGTTTAAATATATAGATGGACCTACCAAAAGAGCTCTCTCATCCATATCGAAATGCGAACAATGATGAGGTGTCTCAAATAATTTCGCTTTATTGGGAGCAGATCCAACAAAGAAAAAACAGCCTGGAATTTTTTGTAAGTAATAAGAAAAATCTTCACCCCCCATTGAAAGATATGGGGGGCCTGCTTTTTCCCCGACAACTTTTTTTGCTGCTTCCAAAACATTCTCACTTTGCTTTTTATGATTAATTGTGGGTGGATAACCATCTTTGTAATTAAACACAATTTCAGCACTATACGTTTTTGCAACGCCTGCGATAATTTCTTTCATTCTTGATTTAATTAATTTTCGGTTTTGTTCAGAATATGCACGAGTAGTTCCTGAAAGATTTACCTCATCAGCAATAATATTAAAGTTATGACCCCCATTTATTTTTCCTATAGAAACAACTGTTGAATCTAGGGGATTCGTGTTTCTACTAACAATTGTTTGCAATGCTTGAATTAAATGAGATGTTACAATAATTGCATCTACAGTTCCTTGTGGGGCTGCTCCATGTCCACCAATTCCTTTTATCTTAATATCAAACATATCAGCAGATGCCATAACTGGACCAGACTTAATTCCTACTTCTCCAAAAGGTTGATAATTCCACACATGAATACCATAAATTTCATCCAACCCATCTAAACAACCATCCTCAATCATATACCTAGCCCCGCCTGCACCTTCCTCTGCAGGTTGAAATATAAATCGAATAGTGCCTTGATATTGATTGTTTTTTTGGCTCATTATTTTAGCTGTCCCTAACAGCATAGCTATATGTCCATCATGTCCACAGGCATGCATCACTCCATCATTTTTTGATGTGAAAGGTAAACCACTAGTTTCTTGAATAGGCAAGGCATCCATATCAGCCCGAAATCCAATCACCGGACCCTCTCCAAATTTTAAGTCAACGGTTACTCCAGTCCTTCCAACTTTAGTTTTTGGCTTAAGACCCATAGATTTCAATTCTGAATTGATTTTTTCGGCTGTATTGAATTCCTTAAAACTAAGTTCTGGATATTCGTGAAAATATCGTCTCCAACTTATAATTTGATCTTTAATTTCATTTACTTCATTTCGAATATTCATTCTTTAACACCTTTTATTACACCTGACAATAAACTCATTAGTTTTATTTTAGATTGTGATGCAACCTCTATAACATCTTTATGAGATAAAATATCTTTACCTATCCCAGCTGCATAATTGGTCAGCAATGCTATCGACAATACCCTCAACCCTTGAACACCCGCCTCTTCAATCTCTGGTAATGCACTCATCCCAACTGCATCCCCATCATTAAGTTTAAAAAACTTAATTTCTTCTGGAGTTTCATAGGATGGTCCCAAAACCCAACAATAATTTCCTGATACTACTTTTATTTTATGATTCAACGCAACTTTTTCAGATAATTTTATTAATTCTTTAGAATGATATTTATCACCTGTAACCAACTTTAGTTCATGATAATTATTTTGAAAAGAACAGTCCAAATGACCTTTGATAAGCATCAAAGTCCCTGGTTTATTTTTCTTTTGTAAACTTCCAGATGAATTTGTAATAATCAGATTTCTAATGCCACATTTCTTAAAAACTCTAATTGGGAAAGTAACCTCTTTCAAGGAATATCCTTCGTAACAATGAACCCTTCCTTTAGCAATAAGAATTTCTTTCCCAAATATTTTCCCAGAAACCAATTCACCCGCATGCCCTTCCACATTTGAAATAGGGTAGTGTGGAATGTTGGGAAAAGCTAAAATTTTCTGCTTACTTAATATATGTGCATATTCACCTAAACCTGATCCTAAGATTATTGCCGTTTTTCCACTGAAAGAAGTTTCTTTTAAGATAAAATTAGAGGCTTGATTTTCTTTATCTATACTATCCATTTAATATTCGTAGCTAACTGCCCACATCCTGCATCAATATCTTGACCTTTGCTCCAACGGACGGTAACAGGGAATGGTGCATTTTTAAAAGGATTTAAAAAAACATGAATCCCTTCCTCAGTTGGTCTTTTATAAATACTATCAATTTCATTATATGGGATTACATTCAATTTGCAGTTAATGTGAGATAATATCTCTATTAATTTTAAAGAATCTTTTTTACTATTATTAATCCCTTCAATTAGCACGTATTCAATAGTAATTCGTTTACGGGATTGGTTAGTATACCCTTTAATTGCTTCTAATAGATTTTGGAATGTTTGATTTTTTGTTATCGGCATAATTTGTAATCTTTGATCCTGATTAGAACCATTTAAACTGACTGCTAGTCGAAATGGATGCTTCTCATTAGTAAATTTTTTTATTTTGCCTATTATTCCTGCCGTTGATATTGTAATTCTTCTCGCACCAAGATTAATACCTTTTTCATGATTAAGAAGTTTAGCTGCAGCTATGGAATTTTGGTAATTAAGGAAAGGTTCTCCCATACCCATAAAAACAACATTAGTGATTTTAGTATCAGATAATTTTTCCAATTGAAAATACTGATCGATTATCTCACCAACTGATAGGTTTTTAACAAATCCCATTTTAGCAGTAGCACAAAATGAACAATCCACTGCACAACCCACTTGAGTTGAGAGACAGATAGTAGCACGATTTTTTTTCCTCATTAAAACTGATTCAATTGTCATGCCTTTTTTTGTAGTTAAGAGGTACTTTTGAGTTTTTTTTGATGAAGAACTATTTGTATTTAATATCTTCAAAGGATGTAAAGAATATCCCTTAAGTTTTTCTTGGAATAATTTTGGGAGGTCCGTCATTTGAGTAAAGTCATCAACTTTTTTTCTATAAATCCAATCGAAAAGTTGTCTGCCTCGAAAAGATGGTTGTCCCAAAGCAATTGAAAATCTTTCCAAATCTTCAACTGATTGACCAATTAATGACGGATATCGTTTAGTGTCTATAGATCTCATTATAGAGAATTTCATAAAAAGAATAAAAAAAGCCTAATTGGAAAATCTTTAATATATTTTTCAAATTAGATATACCTTATTGGGTAATTTTACCGACTATTAATTAATTAAATAAATGAATTTAAAATGAATGAACAAGAAAAAGATCTAGAAGCACTTCAAGAATTATCAAAATCTCGTGATTTATTCTTTAATGAAATCAATAAAATTGTAATTGGTCAAAAAAAGATATTAGATCAGCTATTTATTGCACTATTATCAAACGGACATACTTTATTAGTTGGGGTTCCTGGATTAGCAAAGACTTTAATAATTAAAACTTTTTCTGAAGTTTTAAATATGACATTTAAACGAATCCAGTTTACCCCAGACCTAATGCCAAGCGATATAACAGGTACAGAACTAATTGACCTTGACCAAGAAACAGGTCAAAGGTCCTTTAGATTTTTCAAAGGTCCTATTTTTGCAAATATTGTACTAGCTGATGAAATAAATAGAACTCCTCCAAAAACTCAGGCTGCGCTTTTAGAAGCAATGCAAGAGCATAAAGTTACTTCTGGTGGTAAAACTTATGATTTAGATAAACCATTTTTTGTGCTCGCTACACAAAACCCTATTGAACAAGAAGGTACTTATCCTCTTCCTGAAGCACAGTTAGATCGTTTTATGTTTAATCTTAGAATTGACTATCCTTCAAGCGATGAAGAAATATCAATTGTTAGACAAACAACGAAATCAATTAAAAATGAGCTCTCTCCTATAATGACGAAATCTGAAGTTAAAAACTATCAAAACCTTGTACGTAGAGTTCCCGTTGCAGATAACGTCGTTAAATATGCTGTAAAACTAGTTTCTGCAACTAGACCTAATTCAGAGAATGCGCCTGATTTTATTAAAGAATCTATTTCATGGGGTGCTGGCCCCAGAGCATCTCAATTTTTAATTCTTGGCTCAAAAGCTAAAGCTATTCTTGATGGTCGACCTACTCCTAATATAGAAGATATCAATTCTTTAGCTATTCCAATCTTAAGACATCGAGTACTTACAAATTTTAATGCCGAGACAGAGGGACTTAAAGTAGAAGATATAATTTTACAGTTAATACAAAAAATGAAATAACCTTTTGCAGAACTCAAATAAATCAAAATTTTTACTTCCTGAAACAGTATCCATTCTAGATTCAATGTCCTTACGAGCACGTCTAGTAGTTGAGGGGTATATTATAGGCCAACACCGTAGTCCTTTCCATGGGTTTTCCGTTGAGTTTGCTGAGCATCGAAGTTATGAGCCAGGAGATGAAATTCGTCATATTGATTGGAAATTATATGGGAAAACCGATAGGCTTTATGTAAAAAGATATGAAGAAGAAACCAACTTGTCTTCTCACATAATTTTAGATATAAGTAGATCAATGATATTTAGTAGCAGCAAAATATCAAAACTAAGTTATGCGAATACACTTGTAGCAGCTCTATCTTATTTAATGATTAAACAACAAGATGCTGTTGGGTTAGTACAGTTCTCCAACCAAATTGATTCCTTTTTATTGCCTAAATCTAGGCCAAGTCATCTCAGCTCTCTACTTGACAAATTAAGTGATGACAAATTTGGTCAAGATACTCAAATTGAAAAAATATTGCACGAGATGGCAGAACGAATTATTAAACGTGGACTTGTAATCCTTATATCAGATCTTATTGATGACCAACAAAAAATACTTAATGGCTTGAAACATTTTAGACATAATAACCAAGAAGTCATTGTTTTCCATTTATTTGATCGAAAAGAATTAGAATTTGATTTTAACGATCGGACAAAATTTGTAGATATGGAAACGGGAGAAGAAATTACTACTGAGCCATGGCACATTAGATCTAACTATAAAGATTTAATATCCAAAAAACAAAAATATTTTAAAACAAAGTGTCGTGAAAATTTAATTGACTACTTCCCTATTGTTACGGATCAGAGCCTTGAGTTATGTCTTACAGAATACTTAAGAAAAAGAAAGAATTTAGGTTAAATATTTTATCCTCCCTCAGCAATATCTCTTTTGAAACGAACCAACTCTAAATTTTTTCTATATACATCTTTATTATCAATATCAATAACCATCACCGACTTTATTTTTTTCTCAGCCTTTCTGTACCATCTCGCTGCTTTTTCGGAATCTTTTTCAAAAACACCTCCACATCCTTCACCTCCATTTAAATAGTTATCGCCTAATCCTTCATACGATCTAGCCATTCCTAATGCGGCTTCAAAATCTTCTTCATTTAGGAAGAATGCTTCATCAAATGCTTTCTCTGATTCTTCATAATCACACATCTGGCTATAAATAACACCAAGGTTAAAGTATAAATCAGCTTTTACAATTTTATCACTCTCATTTGAAATTGCATTTTTAAAAATTGTTACGGACTCTTCTTTTTCTCCTAAATCATAATATGTCCCAGCTAATTCCCTTAATACTTTACTGTTTGATGGCTCAATTTCGACTGCCTTTTTGTAGTACGGTAAAACTTGCTTACTATTTAATCCCGTTCGCGAAAGGATTTGACCTGCACTAAAATTTGCATCAAAACTCTCTGGATTTTTTTCAACAGCGGTAATGACAGCATCTTTAGCAGCAACTTTATCTCCCTTATCAAGATAACATTTTGCTAAGGTTGTGTACGTATTCGAATCTGAAGGTTTTATAGTAGCAGCATTCGTGAAATGATTAATGGCGACATCTAAATATTGATTTTTTTTATCTGGATCGTTTTGGATTTTTTTAAATTGTTCTACTCCTGCATTAAACTCTTTGGCCCAATAAAATTCAACATAATTATTAACTGCATCTTTAACAGGAATAAATGATCCCCTGATTTCAATTACTTTATCTGGATTTATATCCATTGCTCTATTGAGTAATTTTACCATATCACTCCATTTTTCGTTCTCAGCATGTATCTCAATTGCCATTACAACAGGAATTTCAGGATTTTCTGGTTCAACAGCCATAGCCTTTGGCAGCCACTCTGCAGCTTTCTTAAAATCTGATTGTTGCAGAGCGAGTTTTGCGGTTGTGTATTCTTGACTACTGCAAGCAAAAAACACCATTACCAATAAAATATTAAAGTAACTTTGTATTGTTTTCATTTTGAGACCTACTTTTTGATTAATTATGGATTAAAGTATGTATAAGCATTTGGCAAATTTCGATATACTCTATAAAGTTCTAATTTTCAATAATTAACATCGTTTAAAAAA
>ENA-OSEY01001198-OSEY01001198.1-marine-metagenome-genome-assembly--contig:-NODE-1198-length-18346-cov-4.032897_pt1 | contig 18346 bp, 18 predicted proteins | sample MGYA00248465_ERZ534230 | MGnify/ENA primary metagenome ERZ534230 (study PRJEB26409, sample SAMN06344110) | marine metagenome | isolation source: Sea water from surface | place: Atlantic Ocean:Southern...
GTCTTCAAGAATTGAATTTTTATGGGTCTTTACCAAATCACCTAACATGGAAGCCATAAGGACACCTCTTAATGTTTTAAATGCATCTAAAACACCAGAAAAATCTGGTATATCATCATTAATATTCAATCCAAGTTTGGATAATTTCTTTATTGCAGTTTTGAAAACGTTTCTTACCTCAGAATCAACTGGAACAAGATTCAAATCTTCACTTACTGCAATTGATATTGGGTTTAAATCTTTTTTTAAAGATTCAATAAAATAACCCCTTTTACTTTTAAATGATAATGGATCACCAATATCATGTCCAACCATGGAGTCTAACATAAGTGCTAAGTCCTCCACGGTTCTCGCCATTGGGCCTTCTACCCAAAGTGTGTCAAAGGGCATATACCGGTCTCCTCTGGGTATTAATCCAGGACTAGGCCTTAAACCAACCACTCCGTTAAAACCTGCTGGAGTACGAAGACTTCCTCCAAGATCATTACCTGTTGCAAGAAACACCTGGCCACTTGCTAAGGCTGAAGCAGAACCACCTGAACTACCTCCTGCACTTTTAGAAATATCCCATGGGTTTCGAGTTAGGCCATGTACTGGATTAAAAGTATGGCCTCCAGCCCATTCAGGTACGTTAGATTTTGCAACTGGATTAGCCCCATTTCTTTCTAGTAATTTTATCGTGCGATCTGAGGCTTTTGGTATATTATTTTTAAATATAGTGGATCCGTATGTTGTCGGCACATTAGATAAATCATTATAGTCCTTAACTGCTATAGGTAGACCAAGAAGATTGGGGTTGCATTTTGGTGAGCTATTTTTATCGATATTATTTGCGACTTCTCTAGCTCTAGCAAAACATCTTTCTGGAAGAGCATTTAAATTGCCGTCTACTTCTTCTATTCTTTGTATAGAGCTTTCTAAGATTTCACTTGCTGAAATCTCTTTTTTTTTAAGTAATTCATGAGCTTGAAGAGCACTCATTTCCCAAATTTTTTTGGTCATTTGACTATTTCGTTATTGTAATATTTATAATTCTTTTTGTTATTAAAGTGATATTTTTTATTTATAATAAAATCTTTAATCTTTTCACAGTAAAATCTGGAAATTCAGATTTATGTAAAAAACTTTTTATATTTATTGCTGTAACAATAATACAATTTATACTTAGAAAGGTCCTAAAATTAAATCAAAGGCTTAAATAATTAATGGGGAGAAAAAGTTAATGAAAATAAAAGATATCCGACTGAAACCTCTTTTTTCTAAGTTTAAGGAACCTTACGTTTGGGCCATGGGAAAAAACTTAGGTCAAAAGACTATATTAGTTGAGATTGAAACAGAAGAGGGTATTATTGGGTACGGAGAAACTGCCCCTGCTTTTGCATCACCAGAAGCGATTTATTCAATTTTACAAAATGTTAAACCAGTAATAATTGGTCAGTCCGTAACACAGATTCTTGAATTAATGAAACAGATTTTTACTAATAGTTTCGGCCATCACTATCTTAGCCAATCACATCCCAGAATAGGGAATATTGCTTTTGCTGGTATTGAGTTGGCTCTTTGGGATACATTAGGTAAATCCGTGGGTTTACCAGTACATGCACTTCTTGGTGGTAAATTAAATGAAACTGTGAGTTTTATGGGTTTTGTACAAGGTGATACTACAGAAGAGATTGCAACTCATGCGAAGCAATTAGCTAAAGAAGGATACGAAGTTATATACCTAAAAGTTGGACGCACGAATAAACAAGACATTGCAAATGTAAAAGCAGTTAGAAAAGCAATAGGCTCAAAAAGGCTTCGAATTGATCCAAACGAAGCTTGGGATTTAATGGAAGCCCAGCTAATGATACAAAGACTTTCTAAATTTGATTTAGAAATGGTTGAACAGCCAGTATCGGCTATTGCTGGGGCACCTGCGCTTAAAGCATTAAAACAATCTTGTTCGGTCCCAATTGCTGCAGATCAGTCAGTTTTTATTCCTGAAGAGGCTCATGCTATTTGTTCAAGTGGAGCGGTGAGCTTATTGACTGTAGGACTACATGAAACTGGTGGTATTCTTGGATTTAGACGAGTTGCCGCAATTGCACATATTTTTGATATCAATGTATGTATTCATGGTGTATTAGAAACGGGTATTACTACTTGTGCTTCAATTCAAGCTGCATCAGGTGTTCCTAATATAGACGATGGCAACCAGATAATGTGGCAGCTACTTGAGGAAGATATTGTTGAAACTCCAGATTTAATCCCACGTGCTGGAAAAATTTCGGTAATGGATAATCCAGGTCTTGGATTTATTCTTAATGAAGATTCCGTAGGTCGAGCTTCGGAAGCATATCACAAAAATAAAATTTATTAAGTATAAAATGGAATTGATTAATTACACTCAATTAAAAGTGAAACTTATACTGGTAAAATTTAACCAGTTAAAAATTTTGATTACCTATTAATTTTCAAGTTCATTATAACTTCAGAACTATATAATAGCATTAAATCCTTCAAATTCAGGATGACCTATATATAAATCATTATTGGCATGAGCACCTTTATGCGCTTTTCTGAATGCTTCTGATTTTATCCAATCATCAAAATGAGATTTTGAAACCCACTCTGTGTGTGATGCATAAAGCGTTACATCATCTTTAGTTATACCTTTGAGTAAATTGAATTTCAGAAAACCTGGAAATTTATCCAAGTGTGTTTCTCTTGATTTCCAAATTTCCTCAAATAATTCTTCTTTACCACTTTTTATTAAAAATCTATTCATGGCTATAAACATAGAATCGTACCTAGCAATTGATTGTATTTAATTCAAATTATAATTTGAATTTATTTTATCATTATCTATTAGGTTTTTAATTGAAGTCCCAATTTTTTTGGCAAGACTTACGGTTTCTGCTGAAAGATGTGGTGGCATAAGAAGTAAAGAAATAAGTATTGCATCTTCTTTATAATTATTAGAGGCTCTTAAAATTAATTGAGCAAAACAGCTTTCATCCGCCCCCACACAATTACAATCAGTCTTATGCCTTATTAATGCTCTTCTGCCGTGGTTAAAAATCATTTCACATAAGTTTTTAAAGCATTCATAAGTTTGATTTCCTTCAACATAACCTAAGTTTATAATTAACTCCTGCTTTAACTGGTCCCTTAAATAATCACCATCACACCAACGTCTTAAAAAAGAGATAATGGTATATTCTTCTAGATCTAAAAGGTCCATTTTCCCAACTGGAGCGCCTCCCATTTTTAAAATTTTATTGGCTTCTACATCATCTATATATGAGGTCATTAATCTCTTCTCTTTTCTATTTTTTGTAATTTTATTAAGATATCTATGGTGCCTTCATCAAAATTATTATTCTCTTCAAAATAAAAAGGGCTTAGTTCTTTTAATAAGCCTTCACAACTTTCGAGGTTATGATCAAAGTTATCTAAAGATTTTTGTTTAGATAGATCTTTTGGGTAAAATATTTGAAGGAATTTTTTTAGAATATTCATATAGCAACCATTTATAGCTAGCTGTCTAATGGATGGCTAATTTATTCCGAGTAATTTACTAAGGAATACTATTTATTGAAATGAATGTCAATAAAATTTTTTTAATACTGAACTGGATATTAGGTAATTAAATTAATTTATAAATTAAAAGTTTCTATTATTAACAATTTATTTAAGTCAGCAATATTAATTTAATTTGATGAAATTTCAGTATTTTCTGTAATAAACAATTCAGCCTTTTTAAATATAGCATCTTTTCTCTCAATTGACATTCTATCAAGAGATCTTGTGTGTAAAGCAAGCCGTGCATTCTTATCATAAAAAGACCGATTTTTGGATAAAAACCTCCAATAAAGGCCATCTACAATATCGCACCAATCTCCTTTTCTATAATTACTCATTCTTAATATATAACTTGAAGCGCAAGTATATGGCTTTGTAGACATCAAACCTCCATCAGAATAAGTTGCCATTCCATAAACATTTGGAACCATTACCCACTCTGAGGAATCAATATACATCTCCATAAACCACTGATAAATTGATTTTGGATGTACTTCACACAAGTTCATCAAATTACTTAATATCATAAGTCTGGGTATGTGGTGTATATAACCATCGGATAAAGTTGTTTTTATACAATCATCTAATGGTTCGATACCTGTAGTACCTTCATACCAACTTTTGGATAACGACTTATTATGATTCCAAAAGTTTTTAGCTTCTTGTACCTCACTTTTTGCTTGATAAATTCCTCTTATAAATTCTCGCCAGCCTATTACCTGCCTCAAGAAACCCTCTAATGAATTTAAAGGAATTGACAACTTATTTGATATATCAGTGGTTCTTTCGATAACATATTGGGGGGTTAACAGACCTAAATTTAATAAGGGACTAATACAGCTATGGAATAAAAAATTTGTATTCTCAACCATAGCATCTTCGTAAGTACCAAACTGAGAAAATCTATCTGAAAGGAAAACTTCTAAATGATTTTTTGCATCAGTTCTAGTAACCGGGAACCAAAAATTGTTTAATTTTCCGGGGTGGTCAGAAAAATATTTTTCAATAATTCCAATAATGGCATTATGATAACGAGATTTTTGAACATTTTGTAACTTAGGAATAGTCAAGTCTTTAGGGATTTTTTTTCTATTTTCTTCGTCAAAAGACCATTTACCTCCTATAGGTTTTTCATTGCTATCTAATAATATATTTTGACTTTTTCTAGAGAACTTATAGAAGTCTCCCATACGAAATAATTTTTTATCACCTAGTGAACTTTTTAATGTGTTTCTAGTAAACAAAAACATTGGTGAGTTGTGAACTGTATGTTTTATTTTAGAATTTTCTAATTCTTGAAATACAATTTTTTCAAAAGGTTTATCCTCAATCTCAAAAAAATTAATAGATGAAAATTTACTTTCGTGAAGATAATTTAAGAGAAGTTTTACATAACTTTCTTCTTTTTTCCTCCCTTCGAGAGGAAAATAATCAACGATAATACCATGAGATTCAAGCTCTTTACAATATTCTCGCATTGCAGTCAAAAAAAGGTATAACTTAAGTTTATGGTGTTTTTCATAGGTGCATAAGCCAAAATCTTCAGCCATGAATACTCTATTACATCCCACTTCTTTTAGAATAATTGGGTCAAAAAGTTGATTACCTAGAATAATAAATAATTTGGTTGCCATTATAAAGATTATCGGATTGTAAGAAATATGTATTTTATGTTATTTAGATAATTATTTATTTCTTTTGTTAAAGAACTAAATTCTTGAATTAATTTTATGAATTTTAAATTCTCAAAAAAACTATGAAAAAAATATATTTGATTCATGAAAATAAGGAATGGCTGCAACCACTTGAAAAAGTACTTTTAGACAAAGGCATTCCTTTTACTGAATGGAATATGGTTGATAAAACAATCAACTTATTTATTCCCCCTCCAGAAGGTATTTTTTTTAACAGAATGAGTGCTTCATCGCATTCTAGAGGTAATAGATATTGTCCAGAATTAACAACAGGCCTCATTTCTTGGTTGGAAGTAAATAAAAGATTAGTTTTAAATGGAAGTAATGCTCAAAGGCTAGAGCTCTCAAAAATGGTCCAGTATAGTGAATTAAATCTAGTAGGATTAAAGGTGCCAAAAACTATTTGTTCAACTACATTGAAAGGGATCATAGAAGCTGCAAATATATTAAAGTTTCCAATAATAATAAAACATAATAGAGCTGGAATGGGGTTAGGTGTAAAACTGTTTCACAACATAAGTGAACTTAAAGATTATATCTATGGGGATTATTTTGAAAACTCAGTTGATGGTATAACTTTAATTCAAAACTATATTTTTTCACCAGACAGCAGCATAATAAGAGTTGAATTTGTAGACAAAAAATTTCTCTATGCAGTTAAAGTAAATACAGAAAATGGTTTTGAATTATGCCCCGCTGATGAATGTAATGTTGATGATTTCAATCGAAAAACAAAGGAAACATTAGGTTCAAAAAGTAAATCAAAATTTGAAATATTTGAAAATTTTTTATCATTTTCCTTTTCAAATTATGTAATAATGAAAATGCAAGAACTGATGCAAAATGTTGGGATTGATATAGCATCTTTTGAATTAATTTTAGACGAAAATAATGATGTATTTGTTTACGATATTAATGTTAATACTAATTACAATGCTAATGCAGAAAGAAACACACCACATTCAGGCACTCTTTCAGTAGCAGATTATTTAAAAAGAATTTCTTTACAATAAATTGAACAAAAAAATTATTTTTCTAAAAGTATTTGATAGATTTCATAGATATTTCTGTTTATGAAAAGAAATATAGATTTTAAGACATTTTGAATAAAAATAATTGGAGTAAAATTTGCAGAAATTAAGATGGGGTTTAATAGGTGGTGGTGAAGGAAGTCAAATTGGTTTTACACACCGGGCTGCTGCACAATTAGAAGGTAATTTTTATTTTGATTCTGGAGCTTTGGATGTCGATCCTATCGAAGCAAAAAAATTTGGTAAAAAGCTAGGTCTTTCTGAAAAAAAATCATATGGTTCTTGGGAAGAAATGTTGGAAAAGGAAAAAAAAATTAAGACTAGTGAGCGTTTAGATTTAGTCACAGTTGCAACTCCTAATTCTACTCATTTTGAAATAACAAAATCTTTTTTAAGTGAGGGATTTAATGTTCTCTGTGAAAAACCACTAACTATGACTGTTACAGAAGCTCAAGAATTAGTAAAATTAGCAAAGGCTAAAGGTAAAATTTGTGCTGTAAATTATGGGTACACTGGTTACCCTCTAGTAAGACAAATGCGGTCAATGGTTTTGAATGGTGATTTAGGGGATCTACGTGTTGTTTTTGCTGAGTTTGCCGGTGGATTCATGGCGGATTCATCTGATTCAGACAATCCAAGAGTTAAATGGAGGTTTACCGCTAAGCATGCTGGAATGGCTGCAATTACAATTGATTGTGGAATACATGCACTTAATATGGCCTGTTTTGTTACAAATAAAAAGATAGTTAAAGTTTCTTCTGATTTTTTTTCAGGAATTAAGAGCCGAGAATTGGAGGATGACAATCTTTCTTCATTTAGAATGGAAGACGATGTAGCAGGGAGGTTATGGACAAGTGGTTTAGCAATTGGGCGCACACATGGATTAACTCTACAAGTTTTTGGTTCAAAAGGCGGTCTCTCTTGGAAGCAAGAGCAGCCTAACCAACTATTTTGGACACCTTTAAATGAATCCACAAGAATAATAGAAAGAGGTCATTCAAGTTTATACCCTTCGGCACAGAGGATAAATAAAATTACAATTGGACATCCTGAGGGAATGATTGCTGCCTTTTCAAACATCTATAAAGATCTATTTGAAAATATTTATGCTAGAAAATTTGGTAATAATCCCAGTGAACTTTCCAACAGTTATCCAACTGTAGAAGATGGCTGTCATTCTTTAGAAATTGTAAAGGCAATGAAGAAATCTATTTCTTTAAATGGAAGTTGGGCAAGAGTATGAAATTAAAAACTTTACACACAGGAAATTTTCAATGAAACATATTGCAGTTATGACTAGTGGGGGTGATGCCCCTGGAATGAATGCATGTTTGAGAGCAGTGGTTCGAGCAGCCCATAACAATAAGCTTAAAATTTATGGAGTTTTAAATGGATATGAAGGATTAATAGACAATCAGATTAACAAATTAACACCTAGAGAAGTTGGTAACATAATTCAAAAAGGAGGAAGTATTTTAAAAACCTCTAGATCCAAACGTTTTTTACAAGAAAAATTTAGAGCTTTAGCAATTAAAAATTTAACAAAAAAAGATATTAACTCTCTTATAGTAATTGGTGGGGAGGGATCAATAAAAGGTGCAGCAATGATTGCAAAAGAATCAAATCTTAATGTTTTAGGTTTACCCGCTACAATAGATAGAGATCTTCCTCTAGTTGGTCCTACAATTGGATTTGATACCGCCATAAATACTGCTCTTCAAGCAATAGACAGAATAAGAGATACAGCTTCCACTTCTAATACTGTTCATATAGTTGAGGTTATGGGTAGGCACTGTGGTTGGATAAGTTTATATGCTGGAATTAGCGGAGGAGCAGAAGCTGTAATTTTAGAAGAATTTGATACAAATATTAAAAAACTTACAAAACATATTAAAGATCAAAGAACTTCTGGAAAAACAGGTTGTATATTAATTGTTTCTGAGGGTGCTTATAATGCTCAAGGTGGTGATGGGTTAATAAAAGAATTAAATAAGATATCAAATTTTGATTTAAGAATTACTAAATTAGGCCATATACAACGAGGTGGGAATCCTAGTGCAGTAGATAGAGTACTAGCAAGTAGATTGGGTGCTAGTGCAGTTGATAAATTATTACAAGGTTGTAACAAGTTTGTGGTTGCACAACCTAAGGATAAAATAGAGTTGATACATTTTGATAAGTTGGTAGCTAAATATCAATCAGATATGAAAGATTATTATGAACTTATTTTTAAGTTAGCATGATATAAATTAGATAGTTTCAAAAATAAAATTATAAGACTCTATCTATAAACATATCCGCACCAAATAGAGCAATTATAATTGATGCAGGGATTGCTATTAAAATCCGATACCAACTTAATCTATTAAAAAGAGGGATTAATATGATTAATGGTAATAAAGTTATGATTTGTCCAATTTCAATACCAACATTAAAACTTAAGAGATTTAGAAAATAGTCAGTTCCCTCTAATCCTATAAGTTTAAACATGCTAGCAAAACCCAAGCCATGAAGTAAACCAAAGCAAAAAATTACTCCAATTCTGCTAATATTCATGCTTTTTCTAAATAAGTTTTCAACTCCAATCCAAATAATTGATGCTGCGATTATTGCTTCTACAATTACAGGTGAAATAGTTACGTATCCTAAGCCACCTAATATTAAAGTTATACTATGAGCAATTGTAAAAGTAGTAACTTGAATCAATAAAGGCTTGAGCTTGTATGAGAAGAAAAATAATCCAAGTACAAATAGTATGTGGTCAAATCCATATGGAATTATATGAAGTATTCCGTTCCATATGCCAGATATTAATAAATTTGGGAAATTAGTTTTTTCTTTTATAATTTCTATTTGATTTGTTTGATTTCCTGGTTTGATCCATTGTGATTGAGGTTTTTGTGTGTCTGTATCAATATTAGAAAAATTTTTAAAAATTAAAGGTCCAAATATTTTTTTTGTACTAAAGGTAATAGGTGTTTCAATAATTTGGTTATCAGTTTTAAAATAGATTTTTGTAAAGCGTACTTTTTCAATATTTTTTTCTTCTAAAACATCAATTTCTACTAATTTTAAATTTAATGTTTTTTCAGATGTCTTGATAAAAATAGAATTTGTAATTTGATCCTTTGACTTGAATACCCTTTTTTTTAATATTTCCTCAGATAGTAATCTTAGCTCGTCATATATTTTTGAATTTGAAGAATTCTTTGTTTCTTTATGGACACTTGCATCTATGTTTGCCAAAAATGCTTCTGCATTAAATGTTAAAACAATACTAATGTGGTTCTCAATTTTATTGAATTCTACAACGGCTGGTTTTATTTCATGCGCATATAAATAATTAAAAAAATTCAAAAAAATAAAGGTAATAAAAGTGATAATTTTTTTATGTATCATTTTAAAAAAAGCAAAAAATAATTCAAACTTACGTTAAGAAATTTGGTAACATTCTTAGTATGTGAAAATTACTATTATTCAATTGGTAGAATTTTTCAACTTGGATTTATTATTCCTTCAAATATTAATTTCAAACACTAAAATGTAATTAAAAATATTTTAAATCAAAAATGAAAACAGTATCTGTAGTTATACCTACTTATAATAGAATTAATTTCCTTTTTAGGGCTATCGATTCTATTTTAAAACAGACATACCCTATTCACCAAATCATTGTGGTTGATAATAACTCTACAGATAATACTTCTGAAATATTAAGAAATAAATATACTAAAATTGAAATTTTATCTGAGCATAAACAAGGAGTAAGCTCAGCAAGAAATAAAGGTATAAAGTTTTCTAATAGTGATTGGATAGCATTACTGGATTCTGATGATTCTTGGAAACCAGAAAAAATTGAAAAACAACTCTCTCTTTATGAAAAATCCAAAAAAAAATTAAGAGTAATTCATACTGATGAACTTTGGTATAAAGATAAAGTTTTATTGAATCAGAAAAATAAACACGAAAAGTCAGGTGGTGATATTTTTGAAAAATGTGTAAGATTATGTTGTATTTCTCCAAGTAGTGCATTGATAAGAAGTGATCTTTTTGATGATATTGGATATTTTGATGAATCATTTCCTGCTTGTGAAGATTATGATTTCTGGTTGCGTGTTACAGCTAGAGAAAAAATTCTATTTCTAGATGAACCACTAACTATAAAATTTGGTGGACATGATGATCAACTTTCAAAAAAATATTGGGGTATGGACAGATTTAGAGTTAAAGCTTTAGAGAAATTAATCTTAAATCAGAATTTGAACAATCTGCAAAAAAAAATTGTTCTTAATTCTCTTATTACCAGATTAGAAATAATAATTAATGGAGCTAAAAAGAGAAATAATCAAAAAATAGAAAAAATCTTTCAGAAAAAAATTAATAAGTGGAATTTATATAAAATTGAAAATGAATAAACTGAGGCTTTTAAATGAGTAATGGGTGCATATGTTGGGTTATAGCTTTACCATCAGAGGCGAAAACCTTAATTGAAGAGTTTAAAATGTTTCCAATCCAAGGAGATACATTATTTCCAGTTTATAAAAACAAAAATGAAGATGAGTGGTTGATCATTACTGGGGTTGGCCAGTTAAATGCAACTTCAGGAGTTTCATATCTGTATTCTTTATGCCCATATGCAAGAACCTCATTTTGGATAAATTTTGGTATAGCTGGTGCAGGAAAAAAAGTTGGTAAAATTGGAGATATATTTTTTATAAATGAATTGAGAAATTATGATCATGATAAAGTTCATTATCCATTTATTTTGCCACAACTAAAAATAAAAAGTGCGATGTTGAAAACATATGATAAACCACAAAATAATTACCAAAATTCTTTTTTATTTGATATGGAAAGCTGGGGTTTTTACAATATTATCCAAAGAAAAATCACCAGGGAGCTTATTGCTATCATTAAAATCATTTCGGATAATTCAATTGAAACCATATCCTCTATTAGTAAAGATTTTGTAAAAAAATTAGTTAAAGAAAAAGTTGAATACTTAGTATCTTTAAGAGATATTGGGTATAGTTTATCACGAATAGAAATGGAAAGAAAAAAAGAGCCTTATCTTTTTTCCGATATAACAAAAAATATTCATTTTACCTTTTCTCAACGTGAACAATTAAAGAAGTTTTTAATAAGGTGGGATGTTCATTTTCCTAAAAGACCTTTATTTCCTGAAATTAAGGATTTAAAAGATGCGAAGTCAGTCTTGGGATATTTGGAGTCTTCTCTTGATAGCCATATATTGAAATGGGAATGAATTTTGATTAACCAAATTTACATTGAAAATGAAATTAAGGATCACCCAAGGGTTCAAAGTATATTAAAAAAATTTAAAAGAAAAAAACCAATATATATTGATAAATATGCTTCAGTTTTCAATAAAAAAAATCAAAATTTTCGTATCCAAAAAAAATATCCGAGTCTAATTTTGTCTCAAAAAAAAGCTGGTTATGTTTTAAAAACACCAGCTGATTTTGGAATTGGAAATTCTCATAACTTTTATTTCTCACATATGTATAATTGTCTTTATGATTGTGAATACTGTTTTCTTCAAGGAATGTACTCCTCAGCTGACTATGTCTTATTTGTTAATTTTGAAGATTTTGAAGAAGAAATAAAAGAAAAAATTAGTTTTCTTAAAAATGAGAAAGTTACCTTTTTTTCCGGTTATGATTGTGATTCACTAGCATTTGAAAAAATTTCAGGATTTGTAAAATACTTTTTACCTATTTTTAAAAAATTTCCAAATGTCGATATTGAACTAAGAACAAAAAGTACTCAAATGGATCCGTTATTTTCTATGGAACCAATTTCAAATTGCGTAGTTGCTTTTAGCTTAATGCCAACCGAAATAGCCAAAAAAGTAGATCATAAAGCTCCATCAATAGAGAAAAGAATAAATACAATTTCTGAATTGGCCTCAATGGGGTGGAAAATAGGGCTTAGATTTGATCCTTTGATACATGGTGAAAATTGGAAAATTCTGTATTCTAATTTGTTTGAAAATGTTTTTAAAAACATTGATAGAAAAGTCATACATTCAATTACTCTTGGACCTCTAAGGTTTCCTAAAGATATGTTTAAAAAAATAATAAGTATGAATCCACGATCGAAAGTGTTGTCAGATAAATTAGTGCTTAGAGGAAATAAAATTTCATATTCAAATGGTATCGAACAAGAAATGCAAAGTTTCTGTACTGGATTGTTAAAAGATTATAGTCCAGACACATTATTTTTTAGTTGCAAAGGTAACTTTTAAAGTCAAATTATTTAATATGGTAAATGTAAAAAAAATTATAGTTACAGGTAGTTCAAGTGGTATTGGAAACTCTATTACAAAAGAACTTATTAAAAAAAAAATAAAAGTAATTGGGATTTCAAGAAATAATAATAAAAGTTTAATCAAATCTAAATATTTTCAATCAGAAAAAATTGATCTTTCTGAATTAAAAAACATCCCAATAAGCATTGAGAAAATTCTTGATGAAAATCAAGATATAGATGGGTTAATATCTTGTGCTGGTGTGGGTTACTTTGGAAATTTAGAGAATTTTTCTGTTGATCAAATTTTAAGTTCTATTAATACCAACCTTTTATCTCACGTCATTTTAACTAAATATTTAGTTCCTTTTTTTAAAAAGAAGAATAAAGGTAAATTGGTATATATAGGTTCTGAATCTGCACTGGATGGTGGAAAGAAAGGAAGTTTATATTCAGCTGCAAAATTTGGTTTAAGAGGTTTTACTCAAAGTATTAGAGCTGAAGTAGCTAGTAGAAATATAACTGTTACTCTTATAAATCCAGGCATGGTAAAAACTAATTTTTTTAATAATTTAGATTTTCAGCCAGGTTTAAGTACAAAAAATTCAATTATAGTATATGATATTGCGAAAATAGTTATAAGCATTCTTCAAATGGATACCAATACTAGCGTTGATGAAGTAGTTATGAATCCTATAATTAAATCTGTAATAAAAAAATAAATTAAATTTTTGTTTATTTTTGCTCAAAACTAGCTTAGATTTTAAAACTTATGTGTTTAATTTTTTGAATTAATTATTTGGGGGGATGAAGATGCTAAAAATTATAAATTTAATTCTATCAATAGGTCTTTTATTAGCTTCATCATTAGTATTTGCTGATGGTCATAAATTGAAAGTTGGTATGATTACTACATTATCTGGTGGAGGATCAGGTCTTGGGATAGATGTTAGGGATGGTTTTATGCTTGCTGTAAAAGATAGTAAGGATATAGAGGTAGTTATAGAAGATGACCAACGAAAACCTGATATAGCAGTTCAGCTTGCTGACAAAATGATACAATCAGAAAAAGTCGATGTTTTAACTGGTATCATTTGGTCTAATTTAGCAATGGCAGTAGTTCCTGCAGCTGTTAGTCAAGGAAAATTCTATCTTTCTCCTAATGCTGGGCCATCTGCATTAGCTGGTAAGGGATGTCATGAAAACTATTTTAACGTTGCTTGGCAAAATGATAATCTTCATGAAGCAGCAGGTGGACACGCAAATTCAGCAGGATTCAAAAATACATTCATTTTAGCACCAAACTATCCAGCAGGTAAGGACGCATTGACTGGTTTTAAAAGATATTTCAAAGGAAGCCTTGCAGGTGAAATCTATACAAAACTTGGTCAAACTGATTATGCTGTTGAAATTGCTCAAATAAGAGCTTCAAAAGCGGATAGTGTTTTCTTTTTTCTTCCTGGTGGTATGGGCATAGGTTTTATGAAACAATATGCACAGTCTGGTATAGAAATACCAGTAGTAGGGCCTGCTTTTTCTTTTGATCAGGGTATTTTGAAGGCAGTTGGTGAAGCTGCATTAGGAGTTAAGAATACATCTCAGTGGTCCAAGGATTTGGATAATAAAGCAAACAAAAAATTTGTTTCTGATTTTCAAAATGAATATGGAAGACTTCCATCTTTATATGCTTCGCAAGGTTACGATACTGGTAAGCTTTTAATGTCTGCAATGGACAAAGCTAGTGTAAAAGATATGGGATCTTTTAGAGAAGCACTAAGATCAGCTGATTTTGATTCAACAAGAGGTCAATTTAGTTTTTCAAGTAATCATCATCCTATTCAAGATATTTATGTAAGAGAAGTGATAAAAGAAGGAGATATTTTAACAAACAAAATTGTATCTGTTGGGTTGAAAGATCACTCAAATGCCTATGTTAGTCAGTGTTCAATGTAATCTAGTAATTTATTAACAAGATATTAATTTTTTTGAATCTTAATAAAGATGACAGCTGAGTTATTAATTGAACAGTTGCTTAATGGTTTACAGTTTGGTTTTATGCTGTTTTTGATGTCAGCAGGTTTAACATTGATTTTTGGAGTTATGGGTCTTATAAATTTGGCCCATGGCTCTTTTTATATGATTGGTGCTTTTTCAGCAGCAGCAACCTTTGCTTTTTTTAATTCTTTTTGGCTAAGTTTATTCGCCTCTTTTTCTTGTGCAGCTGTTGTAGGTGTAATAGTTGAAAAAACTATAATAAGAAAACTTTATAACAGAGATCATCTGGACCAAGTTTTAGTGACATTTGCACTCATTTTATTTTTTTCTGAATTAATAAGATGGATTTTTGGAGCCTTCCCCCTATATCTTGACGTACCCAAAATTTTAAATGGCTCGATTGAAATATTTGATGGTATTTATTATTCAAAATATCGTCTTTTTATTATTTTTGTTGGGTTGATAATAGCTACTTTTTTATTTTTCCTTATAGGAAAAACTAATTTAGGTATTCAAATTAGAGCTGGGCAATATGACCGTGAAATGATTTCTGCTTTAGGAGTGAATATTTCAAAGCTATATACATTACTTTTTGGTATTGGGGCAGCCTTGGCTGGTCTAGCAGGTGCATTGATAGGTACAATCCAATCCGTCGAAGTTGGTATGGGAGAACCTATTCTTATACTTGCTTTCGTTATAATAGTCATAGGTGGAATAGGATCAATAAAAGGTGCTCTTATCGCTTCATTATTAGTTGGTTTAGTGGATACACTAGGAAGATTTTTAATTCCTTGGGTGCTTCAGACTATTACCAATCCTTCAGACGCTATGTCTATAGGATCTGCAATTGGTTCAATGCTTATTTATATTTTAATGGCCATTATACTAATTTTAAGGCCTACAGGATTATATGGAAAAAAACTTTCATGATCTCAGAAAAAAATATAAGTTATATTTCTTTAATTAGTCTTCTTTTAATAGCTATATTCGCGGAATATTTCAATGAACCCTATTTAATTACATTACTTTCAAGGATAATAATTTTTTCAATTGCTGCAATTGGATTAAATCTTGTACTAGGATTTGGGAATTTAATATCTTTTGGACATGCAGCATTTTTTGGTCTTGGAGGTTACATATCAGGTATTTTAGCTATTCATGCTTTTAATTCTGAATTATTAATTTCCTGGCCTTTCCTATTTAGTGGGAGTAATAACTCATTAATTATATGGTTATTTACAATCCTCTTTTGTTCACTGCTAGCTTTACTGCTTGGAGCTTTATGTCTAAGAACTTCAGGCGTATATTTTATTATGATTACTTTAGCATTTGCACAAATGCTATATTATTTTGCAATTAGTTGGCCATCATATGGTGGTGAGGATGGATTTTCTATTTATGTTCGTTCAACACTATTTGGTATAAATACTATGCAGGGATTAAATTTCTTTTTAATTTGTTTTTTTTGGTTATTAATTATCTTATTTACTATAAACAGGGTTGTAAAATCTCCGTTTGGTTTGGCTCTAAGAGCTACTAGGTTTAATTTAACAAGAGTCAAATCTGTAGGTATAAACCCTTTTAAAATTCAATTGATAGCTTTTGTTTTATCTGGAGCTATAACTGGTATCGCTGGATCTCTATATGTAGATTTAAATCGTTTTGTTAGTCCTTCTTTATTAAGTTGGCAAATGTCTGGAGAGTTTATTGTATTCATATTAATTGGTGGTTTAGGACGCATTTATGGACCCTTAATTGGAGCTGCTTTTTTTGTTACTTTTGAACAATTTTTCGGTTCTTACACAGAGCATTGGCAGATATTTCTAGGTATTATAATTATATCAACAGTCTTATTTGCTAAAGGTGGAATTATAGGGTTTATTTTGGAATATCGAAAAAATGAATAAAATTTTACAAATAATAGATTTAAAAAAGAATTTTGGAGCAATTACGGCTAGTAACAATATTAACTTTTGTCTTGAAACCGGTGAAATTCATGCTCTTATTGGACCAAATGGTGCTGGAAAATCTACTCTTATAAAGCAAATTATGGGAGAAATGAAGCAAGACTCCGGAGAAATAATATTAAGTGGAATTAATATTTCAAACTTAACAACTGAAGATAGAATACATTTAGGATTTGCTAGATCATTTCAAATTACTGATGTAATTTCAGATTTCACTATTTTTCAAAACGTATTACTAGCTAAAATTGGAAAAGAAAAGAAATTTTATAATTTTTACTCAAGTATAGATTCTGGTGAACTTACATATGAAGAAATAAAGACTATTCTCCTAAAGATAGATCTTTGGGATGAGAGAGAAAAACCTGCCTCTTTACTAAGCCATGGAGAAAGAAGACAACTTGAAATAGGAATCGCTTTGGCTTTAAACCCTAAATTAATTTTGCTAGATGAACCAATGGCAGGATTAAGTCTTGATAAGATTGAAAAGATGAAGGTAATTTTTAATCAAATTAAAGATGATGTTCCAATTTTACTAATAGAACATAATATGGACGTTGTTTTTTCTATAGCTAATCGAATTTCAGTATTAGTAAATGGGAAAATTATAGCTTCAGGCACTTCGTCAGAAATTAAATCAAATTTGGATGTAAAAGAAGCTTACCTAGGCACAGCTTAATGAACAAATCACTTATATTAAAATTAGATAATATTTACTCTTCTTATAGTAATGTACAAGTTTTAAATGGTGTAAATTTACTAATAAGGAAGGGAGAAATTGTATCTTTATTGGGAAGAAATGGAATGGGTAAGACAACAACCATAAAATCTATTTGTGGAATTTTAAAGCCTCATTCTGGAAAGATTGAATTTAATAGTGTCAAAATTAATGGTATGGAGTCCTACAAAATTGCTAGATTGGGTATTGGATTAGTACCAGAGGGTAGAAGAATTTTTGCAAATTTAACTGTTAAAGAAAATTTAATTGGTTCCTCAGTTAAGGGTTATTGGGATTTAGATAAAATACTAACTTTATTTCCAATTTTTGAAGAAAGACTTTCTCAACTTTCTTCTAATCTATCTGGTGGTGAGCAACAAATGTTAGCCATAGGAAGAGCTCTTATGACTAATCCTTCACTACTTATATTAGATGAGGCTACAGAAGGCTTGTCACCAGTCATCTCAAAAAAGATTTGGAATGTTTTAAGAGAGGTTAGTAATGAAGGAATTTCAATTCTTATAATAGATAAAATTAGTCAAGATCTAAAAGAATTTTCTAATTATAGCTACATCTTGGAAAGAGGAAAAAGTGTATGGAACGGAAAATTAGCAGAATTATCTAGCGATAATAGTAAGCGCTTTTTAGGAGTTTAGTATTCATTTTTTTAAAATAGACAAATAGTTTGGAGAGCTAGATTAAGATTCACAAAAAAAAAATAGGCCCTTCCCCTTTTATTTCTGTAGAAATGCGAGGTAAGGGAGATCCCGTTATTTTTTTACACGGTATTGGTGGAAATAAGAGAAATTGGGATGATAACTTAGAATATTTAGCTCATAAATTTTGTTTAATTACGTGGGATACAAGAGGATATGGTGATAGCGATGACTATATTGGTTCTTTTAACTTTGAAGATGTTGTAGAGGATTTGAATAAAGTTTTATTAGGTCTTAAAATACAAAAAATAAATTTAGTTGGTTTATCTATGGGAGCTAGAATAGCGTGTTGGTTTTATGAAAAATATCCAAATAAGGTAAAGACTTTAGTATTATGTGATACTAACTTCGGAAGTAGGGGCTTTTCCAAAGAAGAGAAGGAAGAGTTTGT
>ENA-OSEY01001199-OSEY01001199.1-marine-metagenome-genome-assembly--contig:-NODE-1199-length-18330-cov-2.859859_pt1 | contig 18330 bp, 18 predicted proteins | sample MGYA00248465_ERZ534230 | MGnify/ENA primary metagenome ERZ534230 (study PRJEB26409, sample SAMN06344110) | marine metagenome | isolation source: Sea water from surface | place: Atlantic Ocean:Southern...
TGATGAATTAAGACCAAGATTTGGTGTCATGAGATGTAGGGAATTTTTTATGAAAGATGCTTATTCATTTGATTTTAATGATGAAGACGCAATACATTCCTATAACAAATTTTATTTATCTTATTTAAGAACATTTAACAGACTTCAGCTATCAGCCATCCCCATGTCAGCAGACACAGGACCTATTGGAGGCAATCTTTCTCACGAATTTATAATTATTGCAGAAACTGGTGAAAGTAAAATTTATACTGACAAAAGAATATTTAATGTTGATTTTCGTAATACCGATGTGGATCATAAATCTTTAAATGAGTTAAGAAAGAAATTTGAAACATTTTACGCAGTAACAGATGAGAAATTCAATTCCACCAATTTTGATAAAAATGTTTCCGAAGAATACAAATTAGTTACTAAAGGTATTGAAGTAGGTCATATATTTTATTTTGGAGACAAATATTCGAAACCAATGGAGGCCTCAGTAGATTACAAGGGAAATAAAGTTTTCGTGAAAATGGGGTCTTATGGAATTGGTGTTTCTAGATTAGTTGGAGCAATAATTGAAGCAAAGTATGACGAAAAAAAAGAAATAATGAAATGGCCTCTTTCAATAGCACCATATCATTGTGCAATATTGCCATTAATCAATAAAAATAATAATAATTTAAAAAAAGCTTCTCAAATTTATGAAAAACTAAAAGATCAAAATATAGAAGCCATAATTGATGATACAGAGGACAGCATCTCAGCAAAAATAAAAAAATTTAATTTAATTGGAATTCCATATCAAATAGTACTGGGAAATAAATCTGATAATAATTCTCTTGAATTTATAGAGATCAATAAACAAACCCAACAGTTAGATTTGGATAAAATTATCACGATTATAAAAAAGAATTTAGAAAATTGATTTCAATATTAGAAAAAAAAATTGTATTTAGATATTTAAAAACTAAGAAAAAAGATGGTTTTGTAAATATTATTTCAGCATTTTCTTTTCTTGGAATTAGCTTAGGCGTAGCAGTTTTGATTATAGTTATGTCCGTAATGAATGGATTTAGGACAGAATTAGTAAATAAAATCATAGGATTTAATGCTCATGTTATAATTCAACCTCAATACGACAAAATTAATAAAGAAAATTTCAAAAAAGAAAAACTTAAAATTATTTCGGAAAATATAATTATAAGCAACAGAGGAGAGGGTGTCTTAATTAATAAAGATTATACAAAAGGTATAGTTATAAGAGGATATACACAAAAAGGATTTAAAAAACTTAGATTAACTAATAATGAATTATTTCAAGGTAATAAAATGCGTTCAACTTATCGTAAGCTGAATCATCGTATGAATCGGATTTATCTATGGAAACACATTTTGGTCCTGTTTCAGTACCCCAAGTAATGATTGGAGCAGAAAGCTCTAGGTCAGTAGTGTTAATAGGAACTTCGGAATTATAATCAAAATGCTCTGGCCCCCTTACAACAAGATTGGCTGTAACTGTACTTGCCTGTTTGCCAGCAAGAATTACACAGACTGTTCCACTGTTATTTGCACCCATATCAACAACGTCTTTCTCAAAGTAAATAAGGTTTTCGAAATCCTTGTTGGTATCTGATGATCCTTGACTGAAATATTCAATTGGACCTTCAAATACATCAAAACTTCTCCAGAGTGGCATACCACTATTTACAAAATTATTATTCAAGCTAACAGATAAGTAGGATTTGACATCAAAGAACTCATCAAAATTTTGTTTTGCTGTGTCGTCTAGAAGGGCATAGAAGCTTATCAACAAATTTAAATACCCAGCGTAAATATCTTTATCCAAGCTTGTTAAATTGAACTCTTCTGTAAGTTCTAAAGCCTCATTAACTACAATACTTGTTGTTAAGAATTCATCTTTTTCTTTGATAAATGTACCAGTTACAATATCATTTGGAAAAGTGTCTCCATTGCCAACTGCAGCATTGTAAAGAAGATCCATCTCTTGACGACTATTGATCTGTCCAGACATGTAGTTACTTACAGTGCTAGCACTATAGTTCATCTTCCATTTGTAGTCTGCTGACATTAGAGCAGCTGCTGCTGCTGCTTCAGTCGCACCTGCGGAAACGTAAGGAGCGCTAGTATTAACCGAAGGGTTAAGCTTTCCCCAAACTCCTTCAGCGTGTGCTACTCTCGCTTTTAAAGCGAGAACCTTAACCTTATTCGATGCATCTGCAATTGACTCTGCCCCATTAAGCAGATCCATTGCTTGGTCATACAACTGGTGCATATTTGCGGCACCAATAGGAGTGCCAGAGACAGTTTTATTGGAATACACAAAGTCATCGAAGAAATCAGCAATGTATATTCTAACCATAGCCGCTGTTAGATGCGCCAGGACAAGATCCTGAACATCAGGAAGCGTACCTGCAGAATTGAATTCGCCTAAACGCGTTACGGCTTCATCTGCCATCCATCTTGCTTCAGATATGTATGGCCATGCCTGATCAACAAATTCATTATATTCGTTGGTCATCCCACCTTTATCAATTTGACGCCATGCATCTCTTGAGCCTATCCATACAGATTCATCGCCTGCAACAGTGTAAGGCATCATCATATAGCTAATACCACGTAATGCTGCATTCCAAGCTCCATTAGCAACTGCAGAAGCAGCTGATGGATCTTTTAAGTCATCTTCCAGCAAACTGTTAGGATTGTTAACCTCTAAGTCACAACCTACTACAGCAAACGTAAGAATTAGACCAATTAGTTTTGATTTTTTATTCATGATCATACCTCCTTATAATCCAACTTTGACGACCAAATTCCAAGAACGTGGAATTGGTACCCCAAAAGCATCAATTGATTGTTGGAAATCAGAAATACCACCATTAGATCTACTAATAGCATTGGTTTCTGGGTCGATACCAGAATAAGGAGTAGACAGCCAAAGGTTCTTACCTGAAATAGCGACGCTCATACTTCTGAGGCCAAAGCTACTAGCTAGCTCTTGATCCACAGTATATGATACACTAAGCTCTCTTAAGCGAGTAAATGATGCATCCTCAATAGTGTTAAGTCCACTATAAGGAGACAGTGCTAGGTAGGTAGTAACCCAATCTCTAGCAGCGTCCATTCTCGCTTGGCCAGCTTTAGCTGGATTGATAAGATCACTCTCGGTTTGAGCAGCATCTGGAGTGTTTCTACCAATTAGACCATGAGACTTACGAAATGCATCGGTAAGATTGGTCACATGGTAGTTACCAAATCTAGACTCAAACAGTATGTTAAAGCGCCAGTTCTTTCCATAGGTAGCATTACCTCCAAAAGTTGCACTATAATCTGGAGTTGGCTTCCCTAAGTACCAATCTAAGGATCCTGTACCTTTAGCTCTACCAGCATCTACATCAGCTTGAGTAGGGGTAACCATGACTGGATTCCATCCAGATCTTACTCCACCACCACCAGTAGTGAAGAATGATAGTAAAGCAGCTTCGCTATCTGCTGCTCCATCACCGTTAATGTCGATTGGGTATTCAACAGATCTATCAAGCTTAGCTCCAAAGTAGGATCCTGGTGCCCAGCCCTCAGTTAAGAAATTTCTATATCTTGGGTAAGATCCACCAACCTTTTGCTCAGGAGCACCTCCAAGACTAACAATCTCTTCTTCTAGGTAAGAGATACTACCAGAAAAGTTGAGAGAATAATCAGAAGTACGCAATACAGTTGCTTCTACGCCTGCCTCCCAACCACTAGCCTTTAACTCACCAATATTAGAAAGCTGTGTGCGGAAAAAACCACCAGAGGGAGCGTATGCTCTCTGAATTAGTGCATCTTCTACAGCTCTATCCCAGTATTGGAAATCAAAAGCAATTCGGTCATTTAAAATTCCAATCTCACCACCAACTTCGATTTCTGTCGAAATTTCAGGCTTTAATTGTGGGTCTCCAACATTACCTGGAGCCAATCCAGGGCCGTACTCACTTGCCCATGGCAAGAAAGTGGTGAACTGATCAAATGCTCCAGGCTGCTGTCCTGCTTGTCCCCATGCCATACGTAATCTAGCAGTAGAGACTGGACCTAACTGACCTAATTGAGCAGTAGGTATGTAGGAAACATTAAAACGAGGATAAGTGATAGTAGAAAATTCAGAACCGAATGCACTGTTTGCATCATTTCTGAGACCTGCTGTCACATAGATCCAATTTTGAAAACCTAGCCTAGATTGTAAAAATGTTCCAGCTTCGATTACTTCGGAGAACCCTGAGCCCGCAGTAGTAGAACCTAAAGCTCCTAACACTTCCAAACCGGGACCAGGGAATTGAGAACCATAACCGTTAATATTCTTAATGGTGGTTCTGAAAGACTGGAAACCTAGCAAGTTTTCAAGCTCTATGTCGCCAAAACGCATGGTATTGGTTCCTTTAAGGTCTAGTGAATATACTTGCTTATCATTTTTCTGCTTAGAAAGATAACCCTGAATATTAGAGGCTATCTTACCATCCACATTGTAGCCAAAAGGCATTAAATAATCGTATTTATTAAGCGTAGAATTCAAACCAACTGTAGCAGATAAATTCAAATCATCATTGAACTTATAACTGGTCTGTAACGAAAGAACGGTATTCTCACCTTCATTGGTTTGTCTTCTGTAGGTAGTTTCTCTGGCTGTACCAAATGCCATGGAACCTGTACCATTTTCAGCGGTTGCATGTTCTGGTTTTCCCATTTGTATTAGAGAAGTTGTTCCATAAATATTGTTATTATTCTCAATGATACTATGATTGGTTTGAGAATAATTAGTTGATAAACGAATTCTCAACTTATCAGTTGGAAGCAGATTCAAGGTTGCGCTTGCAGCAAACTGATCGCGCTTATCATCCGCGCCTGGCTTGGTTGGATCACCAGCACCAACAACACGGCCAAGAATCTTAGCATTTTCATCGTAGGGGCCATCACTTCCATAATAGCGTAAGCTTGCAAAGTAGGTTGCACCTGGTGCACCACCTCGGACGGAAGCTGACATGATGTTGTTCACACCAGTATCATATATCCATCCAATCATAGGAATACTAACCACTTCATATGGCTTTAAACTACTGCTAACACCATAATCTTTAAACAGGGTTGCCATGTTTGAAGCAGTAGCTGCATCTCTAGCAAAACCAGAGTTAGGCTTCCATCTGCTCTCATCATAGCTCATAGTTGTTCTACCGTATTCAAAATTAAATTGCGGTTTTGATATAGAACCTTGTTTGGTAAAAATTTGAATCACACCATTTGCCGCTTGTGTTCCATAAAGCGCTGCTGCTGCTGCACCTTTTAAGATCTCAACACGAGCAATAGCATCAGGATTAATTTCATCCAATCTGGATGGAGTTCCTCCTGGGCCGGGGCCACTAGAAGAATTATCTAATCTCACACCATCTAAGTAGATAACAGGTTCATTAGACTGTGACAGGGTTGATGTACCACGGATCCTGATTGAAGCTCCCTCGCCATTCAATCCACCATTTGGTAGCATTACAACACCTTTTTCACGTCCTTGTAAAATATCTGTCATGTTTGTAATTGGAGCATCTTCCAATGCTTCCATATCAACAACACCGACCGAGTTTCCAACTTTTGATTTTTCAACTGCTGTACCAGTACCTGTAACGACAACTTCGTTCAGGTTTAGCGCTGCAACAGCAAGAGAAAAAGCTGCGTTTGCAGATCCATCAGCAGGTACGTCAACTTCCATGGTAGTGCTTCCATACCCAATATAGTCTGCTTTTAAACGCTGTGCGCCAGCAGGTACATTGCCTATCGAATATTCACCATTAATGTCAGTTGCAGCACCCAAGTTGGTTCCCATAACGGTAACGTTAGCACCAACTAGTGGATCGCCTGTATCGGTATCGGTGACACGTCCTGCTACAGTTCCAGACTGAGCTAATAGAAGAGAAGAAACTCCTAATGTCAGCACAGAAGATAGCAAGAATCGTTTGATTTCGTATCTTTTCATCATATGCCCTCCGATGATTTTCCTATGAAAGTGCACAAATTAGAGTTCATGCACTGTATTTACGTATGACCTACGCTAAGGTTATATAGGGCTACAAGTCAACACTTTTTTAAGAAATTATTAAATTTGTATAAGTTGATTATGAATGTTTATGGCCAAACAAACATAAGGTACCATGAAAATCGCTACTACTATTAGCGTACCAGGAGTGGCAATCTAAAAAACCTGCGCTTTGAAAAAGCGAGAGCCACTCCTCTTTAGAAAGAAGTGTCATGTGAACATTGAGATCGGTGGGCCATGAATGGGATTTTTCATTTTCGAAATAAAAATCAACTCCAGATACAAGCTTTCCATTGGGTTTAAGCCAATTTTTAAATATGTGGTTCAGTAGCTTTAAGGGTTCTTTAAAATAATACAATACCTCCATACTATGGACTATATCAACTTTCTGATCAGGTATCCAACTTAATAGATCTTCGCAAACATAATTTTCTTTAGGGCCATTTAATTTTGCTTGCTCTATCATCGTTGATGCTCCATCTACACCAACCGCATACTTACAAAGGTCATTTTCCAACACTTTTCTTATCACCCAACCGTTACCACATCCAGCGTCAATAAAAGAAAAAGGGGAAGAGATGGTGGTTAATACATGATCAAGCATTTCCTGAACTGAAGGAGCATGAGTATTTGCCATGCGCTGATCTTTGCCTTCTTTAGCCCAATTGCTGAATAAATCCGTTGCTTTAATTTGATCAGCCATTAAAAAAACTCAGGCAGCATCCATGTAGCCATAAATAACATGATAAAATTTTCAATAAACGTTGCTTTTGTCATTGGAAGCTTCATCCATGTGCCTAAGCACGCACATTCTATTTCAGTATCTGACATCAAGACCTTAATTACTCCATAAGTGGTAATTGAAAGTAAAATTATTGTTGAAACAATAGCAACAAAAGGAAAAAACTGTGTTATGAACATCAATCCTAAGGCAAGCTCAACAAAAGGATATGCCCAGCCATAAAAACTGAAATTAGAAGCGATGGGGTCATACATAGCAAAGGATTTAGGAAAATTTTTAAGGTCGATAATTTTCGATAAACCAAAAACTATAAAGTAAATACCCATGAAAAAATTCATAAAGGTATTAATCGAATCCGATCCAATGCTCAAATACCATGCAATTAAAGATATAAAGGACAGTGCGATAAATAAGGGTGCTAACTTATATAGATCAGACTTTTGGGAGTTGGAAGGGGTAGCGGTAGTTTTTTTTAAGTTATTATCTTCAGAGATTGAAATAACACTATAACCAGCTGACTCTATAGAACTTTTCACAGTGTCTTTATCAGGAGAGCCATCTATTACTGCTGAACCAGAATCTAAGTTGATTTTTAAATTATCGACTCCACTAATGTCGTTGATTATAGTTGTTAAACTGTTAACACAAGAAGAACAATGCATGCCCTTTATCTGAACATGCATTGTCTAAGCTGATTTGATTGGATTAGATAAATTGTGAGTTTGTTTTATCTTATTAATATCTAACCTATTTTTACTTTTTTGTGTTCGCTAATACGTAACCTTTTTTAAATGATTTGTCTGAAAACAGAAAACTTTTTCTTTCAGATTCAGCCATTTTAGTGGTCTTTTTTAAACATCCTCCACAACATAGCGCAACATCTTCACCGCCTACCTTAACGATCTTAGCTTTGGCGCCTGTTTTGTTCTTAATTTTTCTTCCTGTTGATGGGCATGTCTCTTGTACATATTGATTTGTCATCACCAATTGGTAGTTAGCTGCAGCTGAATATTGCTTGGTATTTTGTTCAAAATCTGAACTACACCCTGGGCAGCAAAAATATAACTTTCCACCTTTATAATTGACAGTTTCAGCACTTTTGATGTTAATTTCCTCACCAGATACTAGGCATGTTGTATTTTTGGGCTTAGCTTCAAACGCCTTTACTGAGCTGACAGCGACTATAATAGCTAAACTGCTTAAAATTATTTTTTTCATTTAGATCCTCATTCTTTAAATGATTAAATTGAGCTTTATGAGCGTTTAATATAGGGTTAATTTTATAATAAAGAGATAAAAAAATGAAAATTTTGAAAATATTTTTTACATTATCAATCGTTTTACAAATTGTACATGCAAATGAAATTCTAAAAATACAAAGTGCTAATCCATTTGGCTTCAAAAACATTATTGACGGTCTCGATGATGAAGAAAAACAGACTGTTGAAGGCGTGTTGAAGTATCCACAAGGCAATGGTCCTTTTCCTGTGGTGGTAGGTTTAGCAGGAAGTAATAATTGGTCTGAACATCATTTGGATTATATGGAATTATATAGGGATGCTGGTATCGCAACGCTTGAGCTTCAAAGTTTTGCTAGCAGGGGCGTAACCTCAACAGTTGGTTCCCAAATATCCGTTACGACTGCAATGATGATTCTTGATGCCTATAGATCCTTGGAAGCACTTTCTAAAAATCCTAAAATAGATGTTAATCGAGCTGCGATAACCGGGTGGAGCTTAGGGGGAGGGGTTGCGCTTTATGCTGGATGGAAACCGCTTTATCAAGCAATAACAAAAGAGTTCACATTTGCGGCGCACTTATCAATATATCCTCCCTGCTTAGTTGAACCTCTATCTATTGATTTCACCTCATCGCCTATGCACATTCTAATCGGAGCGGAGGATGATTGGACGCCAGCGATAGCATGCGAGGATTTAGTACCTAAAATGATAGCATCGGGAGCGAATATTGGCATTGAAGTATATGCTAACTCTCATCACTCCTTTGATAAGAATGCATCGATAAAGTTTCATGAAAATGCATACAGCACAACAGATTGTAGATTTAAGATGAAAGATGATGGTACAATTTTAATGAATTTTCTTTCTTTGCCAATGTCAACACCTCTTCTACAAAAGATCGGGCTTGGTTTATGCGCCAAGAGAGGGACAACAACAGAGGTTAATTTAGAATCAAGAGCAAAGGCACTAAAATTTGCTCAAAAATTCATGAAGAATAACCTCCTAGAATAAAAAATTATTTAAATCTCATTTTGCCTAGACCCGCTATTGATAGCAACAGGACTGCTATGATATGCCCTATAGCAATATAAAATTGCCCAATAAATAGATTGTATACGATCAACCCAAGCCAAGAGACGATTATTATGATAAAAAACCATTTTGTATAAATCCTCGAAACATTCTTGTATGAATCTCTCATTATTTGGGACACCTATTTTTCATTATCTTTTTTCTTAGACCAGAAAAAAACATGATCTTCATCCAAAAAACTATCAAATATATTTCTATCAATATTTTTCTTTTGATTCCTAAGCTTTAAGGGCAAAATGACAACGATCAAAAGCAAATAAAGAAATCCAATGGTTATTATTGCATAACTAAACATTAAATCTATTTCATTTTAAAGTTTTTTGGCTTGTAATAAAAATATTCAATATCGGTAAAAACCATTTTTTTATGCAATTGGTGTATCTCATCAGGATATTCAGATTCAAGATCATAATGTTTATCTTCAGGGGAAAATTCCTTTTCTATTTTAAAATACTCCTTCAAGAACTTTACCCACATTTTTTCCTGCTCCTTGCTAGGAGCTTCACCAAATATATCTTTAATCGAAATGTCGGTTTTAGATTGAAATCTGAGCACTACATCTTTTAATTCTGTTTTGTTAATCATAAAAAACTCTCATAGTTATGTTTTATATCGTTCAAGCAATTCATTAGCAAATTTTTGATAATTATCAATTAACTCATAATCTTTTCCAAAAGATGATCTTTTGATTAATCTATAGTGTCCAATGGAGGTTAATATTTTTTCTTTCAATTCTTGCCTCCACTCAATAATCATGACTTTGCTTAAGGCTTCCGAGCTAACACACTTGTTATTATTTGAAATATTTTTGTTAGCTTCGTAGATGGATAATATGGTAAGTATGTATACTAATTCTTTGTTATTCATTCTAGCCTCTAACAACTGGTTTTGCTTTGTTAAGCTAATATTTGTTTCATCAAGAAATTGAGACAATTCAAGATCAATTTGGTCTGCTTTTTTGGCATCCTCTAAATAATATCTGAACTCTGTCTGAGCTATTATTAACGCATTTAGACAAAAGACATATACAAAGATTCTGTTCATAAATTTCTCACATTAGTTTTTAATGGCTTCAGCGACGATTGCGATATAATTATTTCCACGATCAAGCGATATTCTGGAAATATTGGTTAAATCAAATTCCTTAAAATCAATTACAAATTTCCAATCTTTATCGTAGCCGGGGTGAAAAGAAAACAAAGAATTTCCATCGGACATTAATATCACTCCATTGTTTGTCCACGTAAGGTCCTCAGAGCCTTCTACGGTATTTATGATTGTTGATGTTTCTTTGCTAACTGGGTCAAATGAATTGATAGACCACAAGTCCGTCTTTTTGCTAATATAGCTCATCAATTTAGAATTGGGAATTTTATGAATGGATCTACCAATAATTTCATCTATAAGGATAGATTCATTGCTTTTTAGGTTGATAGATTGCAGAGAATTGGGCTCCCCAAGCACAAAACAGAGAAGCTCTTTTGAGTTTATCCATGCGTAGTAACCTATTTTTTTATTTTCGACTAAAACTTTGGAATGGTTTCTAAAGATTTTGTAACTATAAAGTAATTGCTTTCCATCGGGGTCGAGCCTCACTGCAGATAAATGGTTTTTACCAATCTCTTGTGGAGAATATTCACCGCCAATAGTTTGAGAGATCCATTTTTTCTTATCATTTTTAATATCAAATCGCAAAATATCAGTTTGTCCATTTCTCGTTGATGAAAAATAGATAAATTTTCCATTTTTAGAAAATGAAGGCTGATTATCATAGCCAGGGTTGTTTGAAATGTTCTTTGGATTGGTGAGTATTGGCAAAGGTTTGCTATTTGAATAATCAAATAGATAAACCTCGGTGTCCTGCTGTGAGTAAATGATAAAAGTTGATAATAGAATAGTTAAAAATTTCATTTATTCACCCCTGGACAATTTTAGCCGCTTGTTCACCAGCTCTTCCACCTTCGGATATAGCATTTCTATAATTCATCCTTGAGCCTAATTCAGAATGCCCATAGAAGATTCTTCCATGTCCTTTTTTCATTGGGTCTGTAAGACCGGTATTGCTTGGCCCGCCAAAGTAAAACCCTGGTTGGGGAGAAATATAGGCATGACCCCATCTATTTAATATAATTCCTGCGATATCCTTTTTTGCATTAAAACCAGCAGCGCCAAAGATATCATTCATATGCATCCTTATTTGACGCTCATAATCGATATAAATCTTCCCTAACAATTCTCCGCGACCCATTGTTCCCTGATCCTTGATCGAATTGCCAGGATAATAGAAAGGGACATAGAATGTCATTACCATTGGTTTATCAGGATGGAAAGGGATGTCTTGACCTCCAATGTTCATAGGTGCACGTATACTTCCAAAATACCCAAATCCATCGTACCAGCGCCCAGCACTAAAGCCTAGCTTTTCTAGAAAATTCCAATTATTTAGTGCTACATTCACTACTAAAGCTGGCCCATGGTGAAAACGATTATAGTTTTGATATATGTTTTGTGGCATTTTTGAGACCACATTTTTTGCCATAAATCCAGGAGCTGCTAACACTACCGATTTAGCTATGATGCTTTCTGACTTACCATTTCTGTAGTAGACTATTTTAACATGATCATTTGCTTCATAAACATCAACAGCTGTCGAATTCAACCGAATTCGCGTAGATGATCCTGGCTTATCCAATGCGCTAAAATTTATCTTATTATAGGTTATATCCTCAAAGCTATTACCCTTGATTGAATCAGGGATTAAGTATTTTACGATATGTCGAAGGTAAGTGGTATTGCCTCCAGGAAAACTATATATCTTTTGATCTGTCAAGCTCGAGGTGGGATCAAAATTGTGAAATCCTTGCATACCAGGAAGAGCTAACAGATAAGCACCGTAAGCGGATATTACGTCACATCCGAAACCATAGTTTGCTATAGCTAAAATAGGATCTAAGTGATTAGTAACTCCAGAATCAAGACCGAGCTCAATTTCAAGAAAATCTTTGTAGGTCATACTGTCGAGCCAGGCACCAAGGTTTTTTTTTGAAAAGGAATTTTCTTGAGATCTGAAAGCTCTGAGCATATCTTTTTTTAGATCATCGCTCCAAGGGGTTCTCTTAAGGTCATCCTTCCAAATGTTCTTAATCCAATTTGATTTTCCATTTTCTCTAAAATGATAACCTACATCAAATTTATTCTCTCCCCAATACATCGCATCATAACTATCATAGGGTGTTCTAATTCCAAAATCTTCTTTACTATCGCTAAAAGCATATTCCATTGGCATACCGATTGTTCGATAAACCTCATCTGATAATGTGTTTACTGATTGTGGAACTGCAAAGCCATTTGAACCTTGAGGTCCAAACAATCGATATCCATTCACATTGAATTCATTCTCTTTAGCTTCCCCACCAAAAACAGGATGGTTATCCATAATCAAACAGGATTTGTTTTCAGATTTTGCTTGAAACTGGTAAGCTGCACCAAGCCCTGAAAAGCCTCCCCCTATAATGACTAAATCAAATTCTTCACCCGTTGGTGATGCTGATTTAACGATAGCTGGTTTTTCTTGATCGCGCAACTTATGAGAATCCAGCATAACCTGTCTTGTATTTCCATTCGATGTTGCATAATCCCCAACACCTCCAAAACCCGTCCAAGGATCATCGTACTGCCTACTAGTCTTATCTATTAATTGTTTAGGAGGTGATGTGCAGCCGAGCAAAGCAGATCCAGCTCCAATCAACATGGACCCAACAAAATCTCTTCTAGTAATTGTTGTATCAATTCCCAAAGCTTTATCCAAACTTTTCATTTATTCTACCTCAATTTGTTCAATGCTCATTTGAACCTTCCCTTCGTTCCAAGAAATTGTAAAAAGATCTCCATATTGTTCATCATCTATCACTACCTCATTATTAATGCCCAATAGTTTTAAAAGACCGGGTATAGTATTTGAGTGTCCGACAATGATAACATTCTTACTACAAAGCTTTAATACTTTATCGATTTGTCCTTGAGGATCTTTAGCAGTATGAATATTGATGCCTACATCCCATGCACTAGCAATCGGGTTTGCAGTTTGCTGTGTCCTTGCATATTCACTAGAAAAAACTATTCCAGGCTGTTCTTTGGATAAAAAACTAGCCAAAGCATTAGCTCTTAAGAAACCTTTTTTTGTTAATTCCGGGTTATTCTCACCTCTTATTTTTTGTTTTTCAGCATGGCGAAAAAGGAATACTTTTTCAGGAAAACATTGATATATATCGTTAGCTAATTGGGTTTTGGTTTTACCGCAACCTACTATTAAAGTAACCAACACGATGCTTTTAAAAAGAAATTGCTGCATGATTAAAGTTAGTTGAACTAAAATTAAAAAAAAATATAACACCGACTACAATGTGTGATATATTTTCTATGCACACCTATGAATGAAAAAAAAATTAAATATCTAATCTATACAGTAATATTAATTATTGTTTTTGGTGCTTGCAGCGCTATTGATAATGAATATTTTGAAGAGATTGATAATTTTAGAACAAAAAGAATTAACTTCCTTCAATCTCGTCAAGGCTATATGAATCTGGTTGGTTTATATTGGATTTTTGACGGTAAGTATACTATTGGTTCAAACAAAAGAAATGGTATCGTCTTACCTGATAATTTTCCAAATTACTTTGGCACGATGCATGTTAAGAAGGATTTTATAGAATTCACTTTTAATGAGGAAGTACTTTTGGATAGCACCGTGAGAATTCTTAATTATAAACTATCTAAATCAGATCTTGATCATTCATTCTCATGGAATGATCTGGAATGGTACATTATTAAAAATGGAAAAAATCTTGCATTGAGAGTCAAGGATTTTAATAGCCCACTAATCAAAAAAATAAATGAAATTCCTATCTTTAAACCTAAAAAGTCATGGCGAATTGCAGCAAAATTCAAATCTTATGAAGAAATCTCCGAAAGGGTAATTGAAAATATCTGGGGACACCAGGTTACTCAACCAACAGCGGGTATAGTTAGTTTTGAATACAAAGGAAATACATATGAACTCGAATCGAATATTGAAAGTGGTAAGTTAGCAGTTATCTTCAAAGACCAATCCTCTGGTAAGCAAACCTATCACGGAGGAAGACAGGTATATCTAACTGATCCAGATGAAAATGGAAATGTAATAATTGATTTTAATAAGTCTTTTAATTTTCCTTGCGCTTATAATGACTTTACAACATGCCCTGTTCCTCCTCAAAGAAATATACTCCCTTTTCAAGTAGATGCTGGCGAACAATATGAGAGAGTCAAATCATAATGGAAAGGCAATTGAAGTAGAATGTCAAAAGTAATTATAAAAAAATTAAGCAAGAATGAATTCAAAGAAAAAGGTATACAAAAATGGCAGATATGGACATGCGAAGCGTCTACTTTTCCTTGGGAATACACTGATAAAGAATCTTGCTATATTTTAGAGGGTTATGTCGATATTGAGCTTGAAAATGGAGACAAATTATCAATTGGCCCTGGTGATTTTGTAGTTTTTCCAAAAGGGTTAAAATGTGTATGGCATGTTCAAAAGGCAATTAAAAAACACTTCATATTTGATTAACCATTTGATTTGATTAATTGAAATTTGTATTTCTAACCGCATTAAAAACTGAGGCCAAAGCCTTAATTAAGGAATATGATCTAAAAAAAAGCAAAAATAACTCTTTTTTTAATAACAATCATTTTTCTCTTTTTATCACTGGAATGGGGAAAGAACAGACCTTAAAAAATATATCACATTTTTTAAGTTTCTATAAGGATCTGGATGAAACAATTGCAATCAATATTGGAATCGCAGGTGGAAATCCCAAAACAACATCATTAGAAGATTGCTATCTTATCAACAAAATTAAGAACGAAACAAACAATGATGTGTTTTATCCGGATGTTTTGATCGAACACAATTGGGAAGAGCGATCACTGATAACTACCAAAAAAGCAATTGAAGTCCCGTCAACAAGCTATCCAAATATTGTTGATATGGAAGCAAGTCACATTTATGCGTCATTGATCAAACATCTCCCTTCCCATCGTTTAGTGTTTCTCAAGATTATATCTGACCATATGGATATCCAGGATTGGAAAAAGATAGATGTTGATCATTTAATAACAAAGAATATTCCTGCAATTAAAAAATGGTTAAATAAAGAAGAATGGAAATTTCTAAAACAAAGGAGAATCCTATCCAATGATGAAACTAAACTTATAATTAAATATTTTAATAGAATAAGACTTACCATATCTCAGCAACATCAACTGATTGAAATACTTGAGAACTACAAAAAACGTAACAATGCATTACCTGTGCTTTCAAAGCATTTTAAATACGTTCCGAAGTTAAAAGCGGATAGGGACAAAATCTTCCAGGGATTAAAAAATGAATTTTCTTCCTGATTTTTCTCACATCTACGTAGAATCCCAAAGCATTGACAGCGATATTGCTAAACAAAGTTTCAAACGTTTTCCGAAAGCCAAGATAATTGAAATTGAGGATTACAAAAAAATATTCAATAAAAATGGACAAGATTTTCAAATACAAAAACTATCAACTAAACTTATACTTGCAAAAAAACAACCTCCTTTCATCTATCCTGCCACTGATATTATTCAGGATAGTGGGTTCAGTAATTTTTATTATTGTACCCCAATTCTTAATTGTATTTATAATTGTGAATACTGTTTCTTACAAGGAATGTACAGTTCGGCAAATATTGTGGTCTTCACCAACACTGTAGAAGTAAAAGATGCGGTAAAAAAACAAATTCTTGAACGCAAGTATCCAGATGAGCCATTACTATTATCGCTATCTTATAATACCGATATTTTGGCCTTGGAGAATATCCTGCCTCTCACCAAGCAATGGATCGATTTTGCAAACAATACCGATGATCTTTTCATGGAGATCAGAACTAAAAGTGGACTAACTAGCTCATTTAATAAACTGAAGCCAAGCAAAAAGATTCTTTTCGCTTGGACACTATCTCCCAATAATATCATTCAAAAATACGAGCATAAAACACCTTTACTAGAACGCAGAATTATGTCTATTCAAAAAATAGTGGATAGCGGATGGCCAGTAAGATTGTCTTTTGATCCTATATTGATTTATCCAAACTGGAAAGAGGATTATAAACAAATGTTTGAAAGAATTAAAGAAACCATCAGTGGAGATAAAATCTTCGATATAACGATAGGCGTTTTTAGGATGAGCGATGATTTTTATAATAGAATTAAAAAAACAAAGCCGGATTCAGATTTATTCTACAATAATTATGATAACTCTAATAATGTCAAGACCGTGACAAAAGATCAAAAGGCAATGGTTCGTGATTTTGCCTTGAGCCAATTAGATGGTTATTGCAATGGAGATAAGATTAATTTTTGGGATTGATATATTAGTTACTACTTCTTAATCCCCACCTTTGGTAGACTTTTTTTTGATCATCACAAGATGTAATTGATAAATCACGGATCAAGTGGACTGGTTCACCTCCTCCACCTTCTCGAGATTCCTTATCAGAAGCGGTCAAACATAACGATGGGTCATTTGCAAAAGTAATTTCACCTTTATCGGTCAATTTCAAATTTTGTGCATTATTTGATAGATCGCATGCACTTAACTTGATCTCATACGTATCATTTTGGGGTGATAATTCAATACACACCTCAAAGCCAGGTAAGTAGAACTGGCCACTGTTCATTCTATCTATATCAAAACCCTGGTCCACAGCAATACTTCCTTGGTAAGAATAACACGTATGAGCTTGGAGACCTCTAGTTGGATCTGCATTGGTCTTGTAACCTTTTATGTCTAGGCAGTAACCGCGATTTTCGTCAAGATTGTTTAATAAAAAAATTTCAGCTAGAGTTAATTCTACCTCATCTTGCTGGATTTCCTCACTACTTGAAGCTACATCATCAGAACATGATAATAAAAAAAAGAATACTACTATTAAGATCGAATCAATTTTTAATAAATCTGTCTTCACGTTTAACTTCTTTGCGGACGGTATTCTTTTTTACGTCATTCTCATAAAACCAGACATCTCTCAATTCACTTTTTGAAAACAGATCTAGTTGGTCTCCATTATGTGGCGAATCGGTTTCAGTTGAATTGCCATAACTTAATAAGGCCTTTGCTTTAATCTTCTTACCAAACTCGACTACGGATACCCAGGAGTCTCCTCCACCAACAAGCATATTTTTTTTATCAGTTTTAAATGGCCATACGACTCTAAATATACCCAACCTACCATGCGAACCATGAGAGGGTAAATTCTTATCGTTATATACGATTCGGTAATAATCTCCCCATTTAACATCCAATTTCCCAAAAGTTGCTAGAATTTGCTCAATGGATTCCTCGAAAAGCATTAACGCTTTTGTTGGGTCAGCTAAACCACTAGGAGTAGATATGGGATTATTGATATCCCAAGGCGTTTTATAGGTTTCATTTGAAGAGACTTTTAATTTACTAGCCCATGTATGAAATAGTAACATGGCTTCGCTTTCTGTGTCCGCTTTTCTATCCCAATTCATGAGAATTTTTTTAGCTTTTTTAGCTTTAGTAGAACCCGATCGATCAATCGCTAACATTAGATCATCTAAAATCCTATCAGCTAACTCGATATGAGTTGAATGCTTGTATTGAACAAGCTCATCCAACGTTATCGAGCTGTCCCTTATTATCATTTTGGCCGATATCTGTGGACGAAGATACATGTGGACGGGCGCCATATACCCTGGATAATCATTGTGGTTTAGTGCGATGGGAATGGTTGAGGTCCAAGGAGGATCATTAGCGTTTTGCAACCAACCAGTCTGCGGATTCTTTAATTTAGGTAGTTCATCGTAAGAGTGATATTCACTCCATATATCTTCAGATTTTCCTCCTGGTATAATTCTGTTCCAATACTCCCAGTCTTGCTGTTTTCTCTTAGGAACCAATCCATTGAAAAGATAAAAAATGTTACCCTCCCTATCAGCATACATTACATTCCAAAAGGGGATCTGTGCCATTTTAAGCGCACTTTCAAAATCACTAAAATTGTTACTATTGAGCATTTTCCACCATTGCAGAAACATATTGGACCTGTCTGTTCCAGCCAATCTAATCGCAATCGCTTTCTCTTTAGATTTTTTAATAATAG
>ENA-OSEY01001200-OSEY01001200.1-marine-metagenome-genome-assembly--contig:-NODE-1200-length-18296-cov-13.185191_pt1 | contig 18296 bp, 19 predicted proteins | sample MGYA00248465_ERZ534230 | MGnify/ENA primary metagenome ERZ534230 (study PRJEB26409, sample SAMN06344110) | marine metagenome | isolation source: Sea water from surface | place: Atlantic Ocean:Southern...
CCAGTAATTGGGGTTTTTATTTGCGCCAGGTATTTTTGATCTAAAATTTTTTGGAAATTTTCCTTGAACTCTTGAAAAGTTTACACCAACTTGGTCAAATACTTGTCCATTTTTAAGTATAAAGTATTGTCCACCACCTTCATTGACATCCTTTTTATTCCATGTATTTTTTTTAAATTTTTTTGAAAACTTCCTTTTTCTTTTTGACTCCTCTTTTTCGATTCTTTCAAATTCATCACAAATAATTGATTGGAGATACAAAAACCACTCAGAGGATAGTTTTTTTTGAATTTCTAAATTTAACTCCATAAAAAATAATTTTCTTGTTTATAATCTAAAAAAACTCAGATTTTTAAGTATCTTTTTGTGTCATTATGACCCTACCAAGATCTTTAAATACACCTTATTTAATAGTATTAAATGATATTATAAATCTATGGATAAACCAGAAAAAAAAGGCAACAGAAGAGATTTTATTTTTACAGCTAGCTATACAGTTGGAGCTATTGGTATAGGAGCAACTATTTGGCCTTTAATTGATCAGATGAATCCGGATAGTTCAGTCAAAGCATTAGCGTCAACTGAAGTTGATATAAGCCAAATTGAACCTGGAAAATCCGTTACAGTTTTATGGAGAGGGAAACCTGTTTTTATAAAAAGAAGGACACAAGAGGAAATTGCAGAAGCTCAATCGGTAAGCTTGGACGATCTACCTCATCCCGAAAAAGACCAAGATAGAGTAAAAAATCCTGAATGGTTAGTAATGCTTGGAATATGTACTCACCTAGGATGTGTACCTCTATCAGACAAAGGTGAATATAATGGATGGTTTTGTCCATGTCATGGATCCCATTATGATACCTCTGGAAGAATAAGAAAGGGTCCTGCTCCAACTAACATGGAGATACCTAAATATGCTTTTGTTGACGATAACACAATTAAGATTGGATAAAAAATGAGTGAAAATTACGTACCAAGTTCAAAATTCGGCAAATGGTTTAACGACAGACTTCCGTTATTAACTTTAAGCAAACATTTGACTGATTATCCAACACCTAAAAATTTAAATTATTGGTGGACTTTTGGTGGAATTTTAACTTTTTGTCTAATTTCTCAGATTATAACAGGAATAGTTTTAGGTATGCATTATGTTGCTCATGCTGACATGGCGTTTAATAGTATCGAACATATTATGAGAGATGTTAATTACGGATGGTTAATAAGATACATCCACAGTAATGGAGCTTCTATGTTTTTTCTAGCTGTGTATATTCATATATTCAGATCTCTTTTTTACGGTTCCTACAGATCGCCAAGAGAAATAATTTGGATACTTGGAATGTTAATTTATCTTTTAATGATGGCAACAGCTTTCATGGGATATGTTTTGCCTTGGGGCCAAATGAGTTTTTGGGGAGCAACGGTAATTACAAATTTATTTAGCGCAATACCTTTAGTTGGTGAGAGCATTGTAACTTGGTTATGGGGTGGTTACTCAGTAGACAATCCTACTTTAACAAGATTTTTTAGCTTACATTATCTATTTCCATTTTTAATATTAGGTTTAGTTGTTCTTCACATCTGGGCTTTACACGTACCAGGTAATAATAATCCAATTGGAATAGATATTAAAAAACCATCTAAAGATACTGTTCCATTTCATCCATATATTACAATTAAAGACTTATTTGCTCTTTTAATATTTATGATTATTTTTTCTGGGTTTATATTTTTTGCTCCAAATATCCTAGGTCATAGTGATAATTATATAGAGGCAAATCCATTGGTAACTCCAAAACATATCGTTCCAGAATGGTACCTGTTACCTTTTTATGCGATATTAAGAGCAGTTCCAGATAAACTAGGTGGAGTAATCTTGATGCTGGGATCTATATTTATTTTAATGGCTCTACCTTGGTTAGATAGTAGTAAGGTGAGGTCGACTGTTTTTAGACCACTTTATAAAAAGTTTTTTTGGTTACTTGTAATTGATGTTTTGGCGTTAGGGTATGTAGGTGCAATGCCAGCTGAAGGTTTATATTTATTAATTGCTAGGGTTGGCACAATTTATTACTTCGCTCACTTTTTAATTGTTCTACCTGTTCTCAGCAGAATTGAAAAAACTGAACCAGTACCATTGAGTATTACAGAACCAGTCTTAGGTGGAATATTAAAACCGGAGATGGCCAGAAGTGATAAAAAAGATGTGTAAAATAAATGTACGGTTTATAGTCCTATTATTTATATTTTTTTCGATCAATTTAAATCAGGCAAACTCAGAAGAGAAAACCAAATTACTTGAAGTTAATTGGACTTTTGAAGGTATTACAGGAAAGTTTGATAGATCATCATTGCAGAGAGGATATCAAGTCTACACCGAGGTCTGCGCATCATGCCATTCAATGAATCTGGTGAGTTATAGAAATCTGGGTGAACCAGGAGGACCAGAATTCTCTGTAGAACAAGTAAAAGCTATAGCCGCAAATTTTGAAGTAAGTGATGGTCCGAATGAAGATGGTGATATGTTTACAAGACCAGGAAGACCTTCAGATAGGTTTGTGTCACCTTATCCAAATATTCAAGCCGCAACCGCCGCTAATGGAGGTGCTTATCCACCTGACATGTCTGTATTAGTAAAATCAAGAAAAGGTGGAGCAGATTATATTTACTCAGTTTTAATGGGGTATGAGGAGCCTCCAGCAAATATTAAATTAGATGATGGTGTTTATTATAATAAATATATGGAGGGTCAAAAGATTAAAATGTCGAACCCTCTGTCAGATGGAATTGTTTCATATTCAGATGGTACTCAAGCAACAGAAGCACAAATGGCAAAAGATGTAACAACTTTTCTAACCTGGGCTGCCGAACCTACTTTGGAACAAAGGCATAAAATGGGTGTTAAAGTACTAATTTTTCTAATTATTTTTACAATTCTTGTTTATCTAAGTATGAAAAGATTGTGGTCAAGGATTGACCCTGAAAAATAATACATCTCCATCTTTCACACTATAATCTTTTCCTTCTACTCTTAATTTTCCATTTTCTTTTGCCTTTTCAGCGCTACCATATTTTTCAAAATCTTCATAAGAAACCACTTCAGCTCTAATAAAATTTTTCTCAAAGTCCGAGTGAATTACTCCAGCAGCTTTTGGCGCTGAGGTATCTTTTTTTATTGTCCAAGCTCTGCTTTCTTCAGGTCCAGAAGTAAAAAACGTATCTAATCTAAGAAGGTCATATCCCTCTTTTATTAATTTATTCAAACCAGTTTTATTTAATCCAATATCTTGCATAAAAGTTTCCTTTTCATCTTTATCAAGATCAGATAATTGATCTTCTATATCAGCACAAATACTTATTATTTTTTCGTTGGAGTATTTATCTTTTACTTGTTTTGTATAAATATTTCCTTTCATAAGACTTTCCTCATCAACATTACAAACTATTATTTTTGGTTTAATACTTAATAAGCCAATACTTGACAAAAACTCTTCTTCTTTTTCGTCATTTACTTTTGCTTCCTCGCCTTTATTTAAAAAGACCAATTTTTCTTCCAAAATCTTTATTTCTTTATCACTAAGGAGTTTTTTTTTACCTTTTTCAAGTTTTTTTTGGATTATGCCTAAGTCTGAAAGTATAATTTCAGTCTTAATCGTTTCCAAGTCATCTGCTGGGTTAATCTTTGAGTTAACATGAGTAATTTTTTCAGAGTCAAAACATCTTACTAAATGTATAATTGCATCCACCTCTCTTATATGAGACAAGAATTTATTGCCTAATCCTTCACCTTTAGAAGCTCCTTTTACCAATCCAGCAATATCTACAAAAGTTATATTTGTATAAATTTTTTTTTTTGAATTTGATAGTTTTGCTAGCTTGTCTAGCCTTTCATCAATGACGTCAACAATACCGATATTTGGATCAATTGTACAAAATGGAAAGTTAGCGGCTTCTGCATTTTTTGAAGCAGTTAAGGCATTAAATAAAGTAGATTTACCAACGTTAGGTAACCCAACTATTCCGCATTTAAATCCCATTAAGGTTTTGATTTACTTTACTAGAAAATAGGTCTATTTTTTTTTCAATTAACGTTGGAATTTGCTTAACAATATTTTCAGTTATTTCTTTAATTTTTTCTTCCTCATCTTCCTTAAAATCTTCTAAAACATGATTATTTACCTTCTTCTTTTGTTTTGGATGACCGATACCTATCCTAACTCTAGAATAATCCTTGCCTATAAATTTATCTATTGACTCTATACCGTTGTGCCCCGCGCTTGTCCCTCCAAATTTAGCTTTTATTTTTCCAAAATCTATATCCATATCATCATGAAAAACTATTACGTCTTTCGCATCAATTTTAAAATAGTCAATCAGTTCTTTGATGGCTGTTCCAGAATTGTTCATGAAAGTTAATGGTTTGATTGCGTAAATTTTTTTTTCATCAATATTACCTGTTGTGAGTAGTCCTTTAAATTTTGGCTTTTGTTTAGAAAGCTTAAAATGAGCGTTAATGGCATCAATTATTTTAAAACCAATGTTATGTCGAGTATTTGTATAATTAGAGCCAGGATTTCCTAATCCAACAAGTAAAAGCATTTTAATTATTTCTTTTCAGGAGGTTTTTTTTCTGCAGGTTTTTTTTCTTCAGACTTTTTGTCAGCAGCACCGACTTTTGTTTTATCATCTTTTTTCGCAGCATCACCTTCTTTGCTTGCAGCTTCAGCACCTTCTACAGGAGCCTCACCTTCAGCACCTTCTACTGGAGCCTCTTCGGCTGGTTTTTCAGGTTCCTTGATTACAGTTGGAGCTGCAACTGTAGCAACTACGAAATCTCTATCAGTTATTGTTGGAAGAACATTTTCAGGAAGTTTTATTGATGAAATTTTGATGCTCGTACCTATATCTGTTCCAGTTAAATCTACAACAATTTCATCAGGGATTGTTTCCGCTGGACATTTAAGTTCTACTTTTCTTCTTACTATATTTAAAACCCCACCTCTCTTAAGACCTGGAGAGTCTGGGTGATTAATGAATTTTACAGGTATTTCTAAAATTATTTTTTTACCAGATAAAACTCTCATGAAGTCAATATGTATAGGTTCTTCTGATACAACGTTAAAAGCAATATCTCTTGGTATCACTTTTTCTTTTTTTCCATCAACTTCGATTTCCAATACTTTAGATAAAAAGGTGTCAGAGTTAATTATTGTCGATATTTCTTTTTTACTTATTGAGATATTTTGATTTGGATCTTTACCACCATATAACACCGCGGGAATATAACCGCTCGCTCTTAATTTATTATTTGAGCCAGTTGATGTATTTTCTCTTTTTATAGCTTTCAGATTACTCATAAATTTGCTGAAAGGGTATATAACTCATGTTAATGACTAAAACAAGTATTAATTAAATAAATCCGATACAGAATTAGAATTTGCTATTCTTTTAATTGCTTCTGACATTAGTGAGGCAATAGATAACACCTCAATTTTATTATTATTTTTAATTTTTTGAGAATTATCAATAGTGTCAGTTATTATTAACTTTTTTATTTTTGAATTTTTAATTTTTTTTACTGCGTCACCGCTTAAAACTGCGTGAGTTATAAATACATAAACTTCTGTTGCACCATTTTTTTTTAATGCGTCAACTGCATTCACAATAGTGCCTCCGCTATCGATTATATCGTCTACAATTATACAAGTTTTATTTTTAACATCACCAATTATATTCATGACTTCAGATTTACCAGGCGCCGGTCTCCTTTTATCAATGATTGCTAGATCAGCTTTTATTCTTGTTGCCAAAGCTCTTGTCCTAGCGACTCCGCCCACATCAGGCGATACACAAATAAGTTTTTTTGAATTTAATTTCTTTTTTATATATTTTGCAAAGAGAGGAGCTGTATACAAGTTGTCAACTGGCATATCGAAAAATCCTTGTATTTGCCCTGCATGTAAATCAACTGTTACAACTCTTGTAGCTCCAGCGTTAGAAATTAAATTTGCAACTACTTTAGCAGAGATAGATGTTCTTGGGGCAACTTTTCTGTCTTGTCTCGCGTACCCGAAATATGGAATTACTGCAGTAATAGTTTTTGCAGATGATCTTTTTAATGCATCAACTACAAGTAAAAGTTCCATGATATTATCGTTGGCAGGATTTGAAGTAGATTGAATTACAAAAACACTATTACCTCTAATATTTTCATTTATTTCAATGTAAATTTCTCCGTCAGCAAATCTCCTTATGTTTGTATTTATCAGTTTGAGTTTAAGATTCTTTGAAATATCTTTGCTAAGCTTGAGATTGCTAGTTCCAGATAAAATTTTCATGAAATGAGATTACTTATACAATTATTTATAAAAGTTTTCAAATTTAATCTAAATTAACTTTATTGTTGATATAGACCGACCATAATCTCTTTGATGGAGAATTGTAGACCTTCTATAGCTGAAAAAGTTATCCCTTTCTTTAAAAGTATCATGATTTACATGATCAATAACAACATTTTGCTCAGTAAGTTTTTTAGCCACATATTCCCTTAAGTTAAACAACTTTTTATTTCTATTTTTAATTGTAAAGAATTTCCTATTTTTTTTTGATTTTTTTACAAAGTTTTTAAAAAATTTTAAATCAACCTCGTAGCTTTCTTTCCCTATACATGGTCCTATAGTTGCATAGATTTTATTATCAGAATTTAATTTTCTTATTTTTAAAATTGTATTTTTAATAACTCCAGAAATTGCACCTCTCCATCCAGCATGAATACATCCAATAATTTTATTTTTTCTATCATAAATTAGTATCGGTACACAATCTGCAGTTACAACCCCTAAAGCTATCCCTCGCATTTTGGTTACCATTGCATCAGCGCGAATTTTTTTTTTGTAATTATTTTTTTTTATCTCTATTACTTTGTTACTATGCGTTTGATACATTAAAATTAAATGATTATTTTTAACACTCATTTTTTTTGCCACTTTTTTTAAGTTCATAATTATGTTTTTTTTCTTATCTTTAGAGCCTCTTCCACAATTGAGTCCTTTATAAAGTCCTCTTGAAAAACCACCTTTTCTTGAAAAGAAACAGTGTTTTAAGTTGTAAAATTTTTTAAACTTTTTTGAGTAAAACATTATTTAAATCCCAAAAAATTGTTACTTTTAGATTTAAAAGCAAAGATTACTTTAAACAAATCTCCCATAAGCTTTTTGTTTAAAAGCCTATTTAAAGTGGACAACATATAATTTTTTTGTTTTAAATCCATTTTTTTTTCAAGAATTTTTGCTCTTTCAACTATACCCATTTTTTCTAAAAAAAACTTTTGAGTAACAATTTTTTTCACATTCATCTCATTTTTTAAAAAGTATTCTTTTAAAAGGCTAAAATTTACTAAAGAAGTGATATCTGCTTTTCCAACGTTTTTAAAAAAGTCGTCTGTTCTTACTTTTTTATTTTGCATGACCATTTGAATGGTGCTCTTATTGAGAAGTTTAGTATAACCATAATCTATTAGCAAAACTCCCCCTGAAAGTTTCTTAATTTTTTTTACTATTTTGCTCATTTCAAGAATTCCTAATTTTGGAAACTCAATAAATTTGAGATCTTTTAAAACTCTAAAATTTTTTATTTCTTTTATATCTTCTATTTTAGCCCTCTGATAAACTTCTTTAAAACCTTTAACGCGATCCAAGTAACAATATTTTTCTAACAACAATTTTTTTTTATAAGTAAATTGTTTAATTGGTATTGCATCAAAAAATTCATTTCCAAAAAAAATTACTGGACCTTTATTAATTTTATCAAAATTATTAATCCACTTTATCTTTGAGTCTTTTAATTTTTCTTTTTGAATATTTTTAAGAAATTCACTCTTTTCATATAAATAAATATTTATAGAATTAAAAAGATTTGGGAATTTTTTCAATGTATTAACAAAAACTTTTGCAAAGCTACCATCTCCAGGACCGAGTTCCACAAAATTGAAATATCTAGGTTTGCCTAATTCTTCCCATGATGAAACAATCCATATTGAAATTATCTCAGAAAACAAATTTGAAATTGTTGGAGCTGTAATAAAATCACCTGTTCTCCCAAATGGAATTTTTTTTGTATAGTAGCCAATTTTTGGTTTATAAAGAACTGTCTCAACAAATTGATCAAAAGGAATTAATCGATTAGATTTAAAATTTAAATATTCAATATTACAAGTCATTTCTTTTTAAATATAGAATTATACCTGCAAAAATCATAAATGTACTTAGCAACATTCCCATACTTACAAATCCAAAAATATATCCTATTTGTATATCTGGTAGCCTAAAAAATTCTGAAAAAATTCTAAAAACTCCATAATAAATTAAAAATGAAAAAGAACAGTTTCCTATTTTATAATTTTTTTTAAATATTAAATAATTTAAAATAAGGAATAAAATTAACCCTTCTAGAAAGGCCTCGTATAATTGTGAAGGATGTCTTGCAACATTATCTATTTTTGGAAAAATTACTGCCCAATAAACATCCGAAGCTTTTCCTACTAATTCACTGTTTATAAAATTCGCAATACGACCTAAAAAAATTCCAATAGGTGATACACAAGCTATAATATCTAGTAAAAAAAAAGTCTTTATATTATTTTTTTTTGAAAATATAAAAGTGCCAATAATAATACCCAACATTGCACCGTGAAATGACATACCGCCTTGCCAAATTTTAACAATATCAAAAGGATTTTTTAAGTAATAATTCATATCATAGAAAATTACATAGCCAAGTCTTCCACCTAAAATTATTGAAATGATTAAATAAGTAATCAAGTCATCAAAAAGAGTTAAATTAAATTTTTTTTCAAAAGTTTGAAATTTCTTAATTATGATTATTTTGCCGTACCACCAACCAATCAATATTCCAAATATATAAGCCAAAGAATACCATCTGACTTCTAAAAACCCAAAATCAAATAGTATTGGGTCTAAATTATGGTAAAACATATCTACTTATAACATATTTGAAATTAAGATAACCATCAAATAAGATAAGTTATGAGTAATTCTGAAAAAATTTTAAAAACCATATCTAATTTGATTGAAAACGGCATTTTGACATCTCAAGATGTGAGAAAAGAAATATCAACTGATTTAAAATTTAAAAAAGATAAATTAATTAGTAAACTTAACTTAGTTTCAAGAGAAGAGTTTGAAGTATTAAAAAAGATTGTTCAAAAACAAGAAGCCACTATAAAAAAATTAGAAAAAAAAAAAATTAAAAAGGTAAAAAAATCTTAACTTGTAATCCATTAAATTTACTTTTACCTAACTTTATATTTCCGCCATGAGAGTTAATTATATCTTCAACTATAGCAAGTCCAAGACCTACACCTGACTGATTCAAACTTCTGCTTTTATCTAATCTGAAAAATGGCTTAAATACATTTTTATATTGATCATCAGGAATACCTGGGCCATCGTCTTCAATATTGATCACAGCAAGATTTTTACTTTTTTGAGCCTCAACTTGAACTCTTTTTCCGTATGTAAGTCCATTTTGGATAATATTTTCCAATGATCTTTTAAGAGCTGAACGCCTACCTTTAATACTTATAGTTTCAATATTTGAAATTTCTAAATTTTGGTCATCAAATTCGTCTTTAATTTGATTTATTAAATCTTTTAAATCTATATTTGTACTTGTTTCTTTTGACTGAGTTTTTGCAAATTGAAGATAATCATTTAACATTTTTTCCATCTCATCAATATCTTTTGACATTTTATTTGACAAATCTTTTTGCTCTAACATAGCAAGCTGTAGTTTTAGTCTTGTTAAAGGCGTTCTTAGATCGTGACTTATACCTGACAACATCTCAGATCTTTGATTAAGATGACGATTAATTCTTTTTGCCATTCTATCAAATTCGTAAGCTGCTTTTCTAATTTCTTGCGCTCCAGATGGTCTAAAATCATTAACATAGTCTCCCTTACCGAATCTTTCAGCTGCTTTAGCAAGTCTTACCAGAGGTTTAGTCTGATTTTTTAAAAATATTAAAGCTATAATAATTAAAACTAATGAAGGTAATGTTGTCCATAGAACAAAAAGTCTAACAGAGGAAGTTGAAACCATTTCTTTAGGCACTAAAAATTTAATAACATCATTTTCAGATTTAATTTTTATTTCAACAGCATTTTTAAATTTCGCAGTATTAAACCAATAATTATTATTTCCAAAAGTTGATTTTAGTTCTCTTCTAAGCGATCTATCCATCGGACTAAATCTTCTTTCTCCGGTGGTTATAGGAAATTTTTCTTGGCTAATACCTATCTCAAAATTAAAATTATTTTTGTAGCTATCTGTAAAAAAGTCTAAATTTTTCTTATCATTTTGATATACCTCTTGTATAGCCTTAAGTTGGGTAACAAGAGACCTAGTGATATTTTTGTTCGCTTTGATCCAGATACTGTCATAAAAAACAATTGTAATGATTAATTGTAAAATAATTGTTGGAGCTGCAACTATTATCAAAGCTCTATAAAAAAGTCTTTTAGGTAAAACTATTTTTAAAAATTTATTCAATCCAAAGAACATATCCTGATCCCCTTATAGTTTGTAAATATTTTGGATTTTTTGGATCACTTTCAAGCTTTTGCCTGAGTCTAGTAACCATTACATCAATAGAACGCTCTTGATTGATCCCGGATATCTTTCCAATCTCTTCTCTTGAAAAAGTTTTACCAGGATTGGATAACATTTCAATAAGCACTTTTTTTTCTGCATTATTAATTTTTCTAATCTTATTGTTAAAATTTATTGTCATTTTATTAAGATTAATCTCAGCTTGTCCTACGAAATGTTTAGAAGAGAGATCCAATTTATTTTTATTTTTAATAATATTTTTTATTCTCAGCAATAATTCTTTAGGTTCAAACGGTTTTCCAATGTAATCATCAGCTCCAAGTTCTAAACCTTTTATTCTATTTTCTACTTCTCCTTTGGCAGTTAATAAAATAACCGGTACCTGAATTGTTTTTTTTATTTCCTCTGTCAATTCATATCCACTTTGTCCCGGCATCATCACATCTAAAATTAAAATATCAAACTTAATATACTTTAATTTTTCTTTAGCTTCTTCTGCGTTTCCCGCAGTAGAAATTATATAATTATTATTAATCAAGTAATCTTTTAAAAGATCTCTAATTCTGTCGTCATCATCTACAATTAAAATATGTAATTTATTATTTTCCATCTATAATTTTTTTTAAAACATTTTTAAACTTAATAACAGAGTCTGAACTTGAATTCTTCAAAGCATTAAATATTCTTTTTTTTTGACTATTATACAGAGCATCAAAAAAAATTTTTCCCTCTTTATCTAAAAATAGATTTTTTTTTCTTGTATCTTCATCATCTTGAATTTGTTTTATCATCTTTGTTTTAATTAAATCTCTTAAAACTCTATTTAAACTTTGCTTAGTTACTTTAAGTTTAAAAATTAATTCTCCTAAATTTATTCCAGGATTTCTCTCAATTAAATTCAAAGCTCTAAGATGAGCTGGTCCAAAAAATTTTTTTGATAAAATTTCTTTAGGATCCGAAAAAGTTTCTCTATATGCATAGTAAAGAAGTTGAATAAATTCTTTAATTTGTTCGTCTTTTAGATAAAGCAAATCTTTCATAATGGTAAGTTATATTGACTTATCCTAATTTGAAAGATACTTTTTTAATTAATAAAAATCTATATATTTACATCAGATGGAAAGTATACCTTACGACAAAAGATCAGGAAAAATTTGGTTCAATGGTAAAACCGTTGAATGGAAAGACGCAAATATTCATATTTTAAATCATGGACTTCACTATGCCAGTTGTGTGTTTGAAGGGGAGAGAGTTTATGATGGTGAAATATTTAAGCTAGAAGAACACACTGAAAGATTATTTTATTCAGCAAAAAGAATGGGAATTAAAGTTCCATATAGTCAAAAAGAAATAAATGATGCGTGTAAAAATATTGTAAATGTACAAAAAGTTCTTAATGGGTATGTAAGGCCTTTAATTTGGAGAGGAAGTGAGATGATGGCCATTTCAGCACAAAAAAATAAAATCCACGTTGCAATTGCTACTTGGGAGTGGGGTTCTTATTTTGATCCTAAGTTAAAATTAAAAGGAATTAAATTAAATATATCAAGCTGGAGAAGACCAGCACCAAATACGATTCCGTGGGATACTAAAGCAGCGGGTTTATATATGATTTGCACTCTATCAAAACACGAAGCCGAAGCACAAGGATTTACAGACTCACTAATGCTTGACCATGAGGGAAATATTGCTGAAGCTACTGGTGCAAACATTTTTTTTAAGAATAAATCTGGCGAATTACATACACCTATTCCAGATTCTTTTTTAGATGGAATAACTAGAAGAGAAGTAATTAAGATTGCAAAATCAAAAGGAATAAAAGTTATAGAGAGAAAAATCAAACCTGAAGAAATGAAAAATTTTGTTGGATGTTTTTTGACTGGAACAGCAGCAGAAGTTACCCCGGTTTCACAAATTAATGATTATAATTTTGAAGTCTGTAAAGTCATCTCAGATTTAAATGATGCTTACCAAAACGTGGTAAGAAAAGACTCCGCAGCTTAATCTTTACTATCTTGATTTATAGCGTGATCTATACCTCTTCTAAGGTAATCGTATCCTGTATAAAGAGTTAAAAATGAGGATAACCACAAAAGAATAATACCTACAGTTTGAGCATTATAGTCTTGAAAATTAATTATCTTATTTCCAATTTCACCTGTTAACAAAATAGCTATAGAAGACATTTGAATAAAAGTTTTTAATTTTGACAAACTTGTCACCTGCATAATTATTTTACCTTTCGCTAAAAATTCTCGAAGGCCTGAGACCAAAATTTCTCTAGTAAGAATAATTACTGCTGCTATTACTTCATAGTTTTTGATAGTACCATTCATAACCAGCAATATAAGAGCTGCACAGACCAAAATTTTATCTGCTATGGGGTCTAATAATTCTCCTAATTTAGACTCCTCCTTAAATAGTCTTGCCAATAATCCATCAAGATAATCAGTAAAACTTGCTAATACAAATAAAAAAAAAGGTATAAGGTCACCAAAAAAACCCGGTATAAAAAAAGTTACAACAAAAATTGGAACTATAATTATTCGGCCAATAGTTAATATATTTGGTATTTTTAATTTCATTTATTCGTGAAAATAATCATATATTTTCTTTGCTATGTTGTCTTCTATTCCTTCAACTGATTTTAAATCATCAAAGCTTGCAGACTCAACAGCACGTGCAGACCCAAAATGATTTAATAAAGCTCTTTTCCTTTGTTTCCCAATCCCTTGGATTTGATCTAACAAAGATTTGCTAAGGTTTTTCTTTCTTTTGGCTCTATGAGTGCTTATGGCAAACCTATGAGCTTCATCTCGAAGTCTTTGTATAAAAAATAATAATGGATCATTTCTTTCTAAAATATATTCTTTATTTTTGTAATAAATTTTTTCCTCTCCAGCATTTCTTCTCTTACCTTTTGCTACAGCTAAAATTGGCAAGTCATGCAATCCTAGTTCATTAAGAACTTCTCTAGATACAGAATATTGTCCTTTTCCACCGTCTATCATTATTAAATCTGGCAATGACAGAGAACCAGACTTTTCCTTAATAGCTTTAGAAAATCTTCTAAATAAAACTTCTTTCATCATACCATAATCATCATTTTTTACTTTTTCATCTTTAATATTGAATTTCCTGTATCTTTTCTTAACAAAACCTTCATTACCGAAACAAATTAATGATCCGACAGAGTCAGTTCCCTGAATGTGGCTATTATCGTAAACTTCTATCAATTCTATATTGTTATTAATATTAAATTTAGATGCTAATTCTTCGATGAGATTATTGTTAGTATCAGATTGTACGAGTTTTTGTTTTAAAGATTGTTTTGCATTTTTCTCAGCAAGACTAGAAATACTTATCTCATTTTTACTTTTCGCTAGCTTAATAATAATATCTTTTTTGTCCTTCTCGGAGAACGTTTTTTCAATAAGCTTTTTGTCTTTGACTTCACAGTTAGTTAATATCAGCCTAGGAATAGTTTTGTTTTCATAAAATTGGGATATAAAAGAACTTATTATATCTTCAACACTGTCATCTGGATCATGTTTTGGATAGAAAGCCTGATTACCCCAGTTTTGTTTTGACCTGAAAAAAAACACTTGTACACATGTTTTTCCTGTCTCTTTATATATACTGATAACATCAGCCTCTGTTAAATTTGTTTGATTTATTTTTTGAGAGGTTTGTATTTGAGTTAATGCTTTTATTCTATCTCTAGCTATTGCTGCTTTCTCATAATCCAATTCTTTACTAGCTTTTTCCATCTCTTTGGATAAGTTTTTCTGAATTCTTCTAGATTTACCCGAAATAAAATCAATAGCGTCTACAACTGTAGACTCGTATTCTTTTTCATTTATGTGTCCAACACATGGAGCAGAGCATCTTTTGATTTGGTATAAGATACACGGTCTCTCTCTATTTTTAAAAACAGTGTCATCACAAACTCTCAAAAGAAAAATTTTTTGTAAAATTTTTATTGTCCAATTAGCAGAACCAATTGATGCAAATGGACCAAAATAATATCCTGTTTTTGATTTTTTCCCTCTTAACTTTGTAAGTTGTGGCCACTTATCTTTATTACCAATGTAAATATAAGGAAAAGATTTGTCATCACGCAAAAGTATGTTGTAACGGGGTTTATGTTTTTTTATTAAATTTGCTTCCAATAGTAGAGCCTCACTTTCATTACTTGTAGTAGTAGTTTCAAGATTATGCGTAAGTGAAAGCATTCTCTCAGTTCTAATAGGAAGATTAGACTCAGTGACATAACTTTTGAGTCTATTTGGGATATTTTTAGCTTTACCAATATATAGAATTTCACCAGTGGAACTAATCATTTTATAAACACCGGGATTTTTTGGTATCAGCGGTATTTTTTCTTTTATTACTTTTTTTCCTAACTCTAAACTACTAATCATACTTTTGATTTTGATACCTCGATGCCAACAGACTTAGTTTTCTTTAAGATATCTAACTTTTCTATCTTAAGATTAATCTTTTTTACAAGTTTATTTCTAAATATCATATTAAAAATATTTTCCGCTAAGTCTTCAAGTAACTCGTGATGTTTCAGATAAGCAATTTTCTCAATTTTGCTAACAATTTCCTCATAATTAAGTATAGAATTCAAATCTTTGTTATTTGGAGTCACATATGGATTTGTCAAAATTTCAATATTAAATTTTACTCTTTGTCTCTTTTTTTTCTCAAAGTTGTGTATTCCTATAGAAATATTTAAGATTAAATCTTTTATAATTACTTTTCTTTTATATTTAAATTTTTCTTTTTTCTTAAATTTAATTATTTTCATTCTTTTGTATTAATAATATCTGGTGTTTGCCATGCAAGTCTTTGCCCGCTATCAATATTAATTATCTCTCCTGTTATATTTTTATTTTCAATAAGAAACTTTACTCCATTACATATGTTTTCTAAATCTACTTTTTTTTTTAAGAGCGTGGATTTCCATTGCTTTTTGAAATGCCTTTCAGATTGTCTTTTGTTTTTTAATGTTGGTCCAGGTGAAATACCATTCACTCTGATGTTAGGTGCTAATTTCATGGCTGATGTTTTTGTAAAAGTGGCCAATGAAGACTTACTTAAAGTGTAAGAGAAAAAAAAAGGAGTTAATTTTTCAACTCTTTGATCAATAATATTAATGATACATCCCTCTTTGTTTTTAATTAATCTTTTAAAATTTTGCGTTATGATTGCTGGTGCTTTTAAGTTGATATTCATATGTTTTGTAAAGGATTTTTCAGAAAAATTTTCAAGATTATCGTTTTCAAAAATAGATGCATTATTAATCAAACAATCTAATCCCTTCAGAGTTTTATAAGCTTTTTTTATTAAAGTTTCGGTTTGTTTAAAATTATTTAAATCAGCTTTAAATAAGTATACTTCAGCCCCAAGTTCCTCTAGTTCTTTTTTTAATTTTAGGGCACTACTTTTAGATTTGTTAAAGTGGATACCTATTTTTGTTTCAAAGCTAACTAAACTTTTAGCGATTGCAGATCCTATTCTAGTAGCTCCACCAGTGATGATTATTTTTTTGGCTTCCATTTTTTTATCGCTTTTCTTGGTTTTGTGCCAGGCATACCCATAGTCGATCTTCCTTTTGGATAAACTTTACTTTTCAAATTATATTGAGATATTTTAGGATTTAAAGTTATTTCAAGTTCACTAGCTTCTAGTTTTCTCATTTCATCTCTTAGTTTAGCAGCCTCTTCAAATTCTAAATTAGATGCAGCTTCCTTCATTTTTCTGTTTAAAGCTTTAAGATGTTTTTTTAAGTTTCCACCTACGTTTGAGCCTTCACTAATTTTAACGTAATCTTTTTCATAAACAGACTCTAAAATATCACTTATCTCTTTTTTTACTGACTCAGCAGTTATTCCATTTTTCTTATTATATTCTAATTGTTTATTTCTCCTTCTGTCTGTTTCCTTAATTGCCTTTTCAATGCTCTTCGTGACTTTATCAGCATATAAAATTACTTTACCATCAACATTTCGCGCTGCTCTTCCAATTGTTTGAATTAAAGAAGTTTCAGATCTTAAAAATCCCTCTTTATCAGCATCTAAAATTGCTACCAAAGCACATTCGGGAATATCTAATCCCTCTCTCAACAAATTAATTCCTACAAGAATATCAAACACTCCCATTCTCAAATCTCTTATGATCTCAATTCTTTCAAGAGTATCAATGTCAGAGTGCATATATCTTACTTTAAGACCATTTTCGTGGAGGTACTCAGTAAGATCTTCAGCCATTTTTTTTGTCAGCGTTGTAGCAAGAACTCTATATCCTTTTTTTACAATCTCTTTTGCCTCGTGCATAAGATCATCAACTTGAGTTTTGGCTGGCCTTATTTCAACCGGTGGGTCTATTAAACCTGTTGGCCTAATGATTTGGTCAATATATTTATTGCTTGTTTGTTTTAGTTCCCAAGGTCCTGGGGTAGCAGAGACAAAAACAGTTTGTGTTCTCATTAAATCCCACTCTTCAAATTTCAAAGGTCTATTATCCATACATGAAGGGAGTCTAAACCCGTATTCGGCTAACGTACTTTTTCTTGTACGGTCACCTTTATACATTCCATTTAATTGAGGGACTGTTACGTGACTTTCGTCTACAAATATAATTGCATTATCTGGAAAATACTCAAACAGAGTAGGAGGAGGTTCACCAGCTTTTCTTCCTGATAAAAATCTTGAATAATTTTCTATCCCTGCACAAGTTCCGGTAGCTTCAATCATTTCTAGATCAAACTTAGTTCGTTCTCTTAATCTTTGTTCCTCTAAAAGTTTATTATTTTCTCTATGTTTTTTTAAAGTCTCAGCTAACTCAGATTTTATTTGTCTGATTGCTTGCTCGATAGTAGGCTTAGGAGTTATATAATGACTATTAGCGTAAATTTTTATTATTGAGTAATCATTTGTCTTATCTCCAGTAAGTGGGTCAAATTCCTCAATTTTTTCCAATTTATTTAAATTAAAACTTATTCTCCAAGCTCTATCTTCTAAGTGTGATGGAAAGATCTCTAAATTTTCTCCTCTTACCCTAAAGGTCCCTCTAAAAAAATTTTGATCATTTCTTTTGTACTGTAAGTTTATAAATGCTCTAATTAAATCGTCTCGCTCGTACTCATAATTTTTCTTTAAAGTAATAGTCATTTTTGAGTACGCCTCTACAGAACCTAAACCATAAATACATGATACACTTGCAACAATAATTACATCATCTCTTTCCAACAAAGATCTTGTTGCCGAGTGTCTCATACGATCAATTTGTTCATTTATTGAGGCCTCTTTTTCTATATAAGTATCAGATCTAGGAACGTATGCTTCTGGAGTATAGTAATCGTAATATGATACAAAATATTCTACAGCATTATCAGGAAAAAAACTTTTAAACTCTCCGTACAATTGAGCAGCCAAAGTTTTGTTTGGCGCTAGAATTAGAGCTGGTCTATTAGCCTTTTCGATAACTTTTGCCATTGTAAACGTTTTACCTGATCCCGTGACCCCTAAAAGCACTTGTTCTTGTTTGTTATCTTTTAAGTTTTTTAATATTTGCTTTATGGCCTCTGGTTGGTCACCGCTAGGTTGAAAATCACTTTTGATTTTAAAGTTAATACCTCCCTCTAACTTCTTAATTTT
>ENA-OSEY01001201-OSEY01001201.1-marine-metagenome-genome-assembly--contig:-NODE-1201-length-18292-cov-3.090036_pt1 | contig 18292 bp, 16 predicted proteins | sample MGYA00248465_ERZ534230 | MGnify/ENA primary metagenome ERZ534230 (study PRJEB26409, sample SAMN06344110) | marine metagenome | isolation source: Sea water from surface | place: Atlantic Ocean:Southern...
GGCAATTTATAAACGACCATTGCCCGAGCGCCTACATATGTTAGTTCTACCTGCTCTCCCCGTCGTTCGGTACATAATGATAATATGGGACCCAAAAATTCGTCTGGAACAAATATAGTCGCTTTGATCCATGGTTCCTCAATACTGTTGATTTTCACAACATCGGGCATATCGGAGGGATTATGGAGTTGTAATGTTTCGCCAGAATTCATGTTGATTTTGTAAACAACACTTGGTGCTGTTGTAATAAGATCTAAATCAAATTCTCGCTCTAAACGTTCTTGTATAATCTCGAGGTGCAGAAGACCTAAAAAGCCGCAGCGAAACCCAAACCCAAGTGCCGCAGAAGTCTCTGCTTCAAAAGAGAAACTTGCATCATTTAACCTGAGCCGTTCTAAGCTTTCCCTTAATTGTTCGTAGTCCGCTGCATCAATTGGAAAAAGTCCGCAAAACACGACAGGTACACTTGGTTTGAAACCATCTAGAGGAACAGATGTTGGATTCCTATCCTCTGTAATAGTGTCGCCCACTTGTGTGTCGGCAACTGTTTTAATGGCAGCTGTAAAGAAACCTAATTGACCCGACCCGAGACTTTCTACCTCTGTCAGTTTTGGTGTAAATACGCCCACTCTGTCAACTAAGTGCGTTGCACCGGTTTGCATCATGCGGATTTTCGTGCCCTTTTTTATTGTTCCATCGTAAACTCTTATGAGGGCGATGACGCCCAGGTAAGCGTCATACCAAGAATCAACGAGCAACGCCTTCAAGGGCCCTTCCTCGTCTCCTACTGGCGGAGGTAACTTTTCAACTAATGCTTCGAGGACAGCCTTTATATTCAGGCCAGTCTTTGCAGAAATTTCAACTGCTTCCGAAGCATCTAAACCGATGACCTCCTCTATCTGGTTCCGCACTCTTTCAGGCTCAGCGGCTGGAAGATCTACTTTATTTAGGACTGGTATGATTTCGTGGTCCGCGTCGATTGCCTGATACACGTTTGCTAATGTTTGTGCTTCAACGCCTTGGCTCGCGTCTACCACAAGAAGAGAGCCCTCACATGCTGAAAGTGACCGGCTTACTTCATATGAAAAGTCTACATGGCCTGGCGTGTCCATTAAGTTTAGCTCATAGATATCCCCATCTTTCGCGGTAAACTTTAATTGGACTGACTGCGCTTTAATCGTAATTCCGCGCTCTCGTTCGATATCCATAGAATCGAGAACTTGTTCTTTCATTTCTCGTTCAGAAAGCCCTTCGCAGACTTGGATAAGACGATCAGCGAGTGTCGACTTTCCGTGATCTATGTGGGCTATAATTGCAAAGTTTCTTATTTTAGAGAGATTACCCATGGCTCGAACGTACTATTTTAAAAGTTGTAAAAAAGTTCTGAAAAATTTGATTTGAAAGGGCTATTTATCATGAGCTCGCGATTGCCGTGCTAATATTGTTTTCCCTAAAAGGGTGGGAGGGATAAGTTCCCAGAACTTGAACGGCTCCTTCCGGGCAAAAAAATTGTAATTCTTCTAAAGCTAGCTTCATGGCAGGCTCGTCCGGGTGTCCGTCAGCGTCAACGTAAAACTGTGCGGCGGCGAATGACCCGCCTATCATGTAGGATTCAAGTTTAGTTAGGTTGATGCCATTTGTGGCAAATCCACCAAGCGCTTTGTAGAGTGCCGCTGGTACACTCCTTACTTTGAAGATAATCGTAGTTATGCATTTAACGCTGTTGACATCGGGTATCATTGGCTCCCTCCCCATGATTAACATCCTTGTCGTATTATGACTAGCGTCTTCAACACTTTCTCTCAGTATTTCCAACCCATAAATCTCGGCGGCAAGCCTTGGCCCGATGGCCGCTATCTTGGGGTTTTTTCTCTCGGAAACATCTCTTGCTGCGCCGGCTGTGTCTGGGTGTTGAACTGGTTTAGCAGACAATTCTTGAAGTAATTTCCTAGATTGACCTAGTGCATGCACATGGCTATGTATTTCTTCTAATTCTTCCGGTTTTGCGCCCTTTAATCCTAGCAGCATGGCATTTATTCGTTGGAAATGCTCGTCGACAATATAAAGCCCAGATCCTGGCAACAGATGGTGAATGTCCGCAACTCTGCCGGCGACGGAGTTTTCTACTGGTACCATTGCGAACGCCGCACGCTTTTCCTGAACTGCAGCTAGCATCTCTTCAAAACTATGACATGGTAGTACAGAAAGTTCGGGCCTTGCCTCTATACACGCCATGTGAGAATTGGCACCGAGCTCACCTTGAAATGCAATTATGTCTTTTGCGTCTGTCACAAACTTTACCACTTGTTATTTTATTAGCAGTTTAGCTTTTTCTAAATCTTCTGGAGTATCGACACCAAAGGGTACGGTGTCAACGAGCGCAACATCAATTCTCATCCCATTCTCTAATGCTCGTAACTGCTCTAGTTTTTCTTGCTGCTCCAACGGAGATATGGGAAGTTTTACAAAACGTTCAAGAGCGTGTCTTTTGTAGGTATAGAGACCGATATGGTGGTACATTGGACCATTGCCAGTCGGTGCAGGGGCTCTTGTAAAATATAGGGCCTTGCCTGTGATCCCGTCATTATTCCAGGCTACTATAGCTTTCACAATCGAAGGAGATAATTTCTCCTCTGGAATTATTATTTTAGCAGCCACTGTTCCAATATCTACCTGGTCATTATCCATCAAATCATAAGCAGCTGTAATTGTTGATCGTTCAAGCAAAGGCAGGTCACCTTGCAAGTTGATGATAATGTCATGCTTTTTAGACGGGTCTGCCTTCTCAAGTGCAGCAAAGATTCTATCGGATCCGGACGGCAAATCTGGATCTGTTAAAATTGCCTCTCCACCTTCATTTTGAATTGCTTTTGAAATTTCGGTATCGCCGCTCGCAACTATAACTCTTCCGATATTCGCATCTACAGCAATTTGCCAAACTCGAACTATCATTGGCACACCGTTTATATCGGCAAGAGGTTTATTAGGTAGCCTTGTGGAATTCATACGAGCAGGGATTAATATGATTGGATTACTATCAGAAAGCATCAGTAAACCTTGATTAAGAGTGTGCGGCTAAATGCCGCTTGAGAGCGCACATTTCGCCCAACAAATTGTCATTTTGTTTAATATTCTATAGAAAACCACGAACAATATAGAGTATACAGTTGTATGTTGGACAGATCCTAATGAAAACGTTAAGTTAGACGGTTTTTATACGCTGATTGTTGTTTTTTTAAAAAAGTTGGGGACTTTGTAATGGCGTCTTTGGAAATGAATAAAATTGCTGCGGGAGTTCTGTGCGCCGGCTTACTTGCTATGGCAGCAGGTAAGATTGCGGACGTTCTTGTGAGCCCTGATGATCTTGAAAAGAACGCGTATGCAGTTGACACCACGCAAATTGCTAGCCCAGCCGCATCATCGGCGCCAGCTGGTCCTTCTCTAGAACCAGTGATGGGTTTGTTAGCTTCAGCTGATCCAATAGCAGGGCAAAAAGTATTTAAAAAATGTTCAGCATGTCATTCCGTCACAAGCGGTGGAAAGCATAAAGTGGGTCCAAACCTATATGATATCGTCAATGCAAAGATCGGTGCGAAAGATGGCTTTGGGTATTCGAGTGCGATGAAAGGCTTCGAAGCTGCTCCGAACTGGGATTATGCTGCTCTGAACGGATTCTTAAAAAAGCCGAAGGAATACATGCCTGGAACAAAAATGGGTTTTGCGGGTTTAAAAAAGGTTAAAGACCGCGCCTCTGTGATCGCTTACCTGCGCACACTAGCGGATACGCCCGCCGCACTACCTACTGAAGACCAGATTGCAAAAGAAGCTTCAGGAAGCTAGCGCACAACAGAAGATATTCATAAGTCCATGGATGACATAAATGATTTTGCGGCTTTCGGTGAAAAGTTAGCTGATGCTAGCGGTGAAATTGTTCTAAGCTATTGGCGGAGCCAATTAGAAGTTATACGTAAATCGGACGAGAGCCCTGTGACTAGAGCGGACAGGGAAGCTGAAAAAAAAATCCGCGAGCTAATTGAAACAGAATATCCTCATCACGGAATATCTGGTGAAGAGTTCGGCAACGTCCGCCTTGATGCAGAATATATATGGTCACTTGATCCAATTGATGGAACAAAAGCTTTTATAAGCGGCTCTCCCTTGTTTGGTACTCTTATAGCGCTCTTAAAAAACGGCGCCCCAATTATGGGAATCATTAATATACCTGCTACGGGTGAGAGATGGATAGGCGGAAAAGATTTACCGGCTAATCTCAATGGCGTTGAAGTTAGGGTAAGGAAAGGCTTAGCCCTCTCTGAAGCAACCTTGGCATCGACAAGCCCGAAGATGTTTCTGGGAAAGGACGCAGAGCGGATCCAAAGGGTCCAAGACAAGGTAAAACTTCCAATTTTTGGAGGGGATTGCTACCTCTACGGAATGTTGACTTTAGGGACTATAGATCTAGTGATCGAGGCGAGCATGTCGGACTATGATTATTTGGCGCCAACGGCTATGGTTCACGCCGCTGGAGGAGTTGTGACAGGATGGGCTGGCGAGCAATTGGGATTAGGAACCACTGATAAAATTGTTGCGGCTGGGGACCCAAAACTCCATGCTGAAGTAATAAAATTATTAAATAACGATTGAAATTAGCGCCAATTAAAAAGCCATAGACTTTGTTAGAAGAAACGCTATTTTCTCCATAGTCACATGCTACTTACATTTTCGGACACGATACGGATTTCTAGATGAGGCTCTCTTTCTTATATATTGTAGTTTTTGTTTTTACTGTTCTAGCTAACGAAGCATATGCCAATCAAAAAGAGGCTGAACATGCTTTTGCTATGCACGGTAAACCGAAATACGGAGAAGGTTTTAAACACTTTGAATATGTAAACCCGCTGGCACCTAAAGGTGGGAAACTTATTAATGAAGCTATGGGTACCTTCGATAGCTTTAACCCATTTATTCTCAAAGGAGTTAAAGGAGCAGGGTTAGGATTAATTTATGATAGTCTTATGGTTGGTTCTTCAGATGAAGCTTTCACAAATTACGGTCTCATAGCCGAGAGCATAATTGTCCCAGAAGATAGATCCTGGGTTTCCTTTAATCTCAATCCAGATGCAAAGTGGCACGATGGCAAACCAATATCTGTAGACGATGTCATATGGACTTTTAATACCCTCATATCTGAAGGTCACCCATCCTTTAAAATTTATTATCGTGATGTGGAATTAGTGGAAGAGACTGGTAAACGACAGGTAACTTTTCGTTTTCCCAAATCTACAAACCGAGAGCTGCCCCTGATTCTTGGTCAGATGACAATACTTCCAAAGCATTACTGGGAGGGGCAGAATTTTAAAAAAACAACACTCAAACCGCCTTTGGGCAGTGGAGCCTACCGCATTAAAAACTTTGAAGCGGGGAGGTCCATTAGCTATGAACGTGTGAAAAATTACTGGGCGGCAGATCTTCCGGTAAATAAAGGTCAATCCAATTTCGACGAAATAAGTTACGAATATTACAGAGACAGGGACGTTGCCACCGAGGCGTTTAAAAGTGGGGCGTTTGACCTCAGGGCCGAGAACCAATCAAAAAGGTGGGCAACCGCCTACGATTTTCCAGCCCTGAAAGAAGGCAAGGTAAAAAAAATACTTATACCGCATGAGCGTCCGACAGGCATGCAAGGTTTTGTATTCAATACTAGGAAGAATTTTTTCAGTGACCCAAAAGTGAGGTTGGCAATAAATTATGCGTGGGACTTTGAGTGGACAAATAAAACGCTGATGTATAACGCCTACAAGCGAACAAACAGCTATTTTTCGAACTCTGAGTTATCATCCTCAGGAACACTGCCTGAAGGTGAGGAGTTAAAAATCCTTCAAAAGTTTAAGAGGCAAGTGCCTAAACAAGTTTTCGATGAGGTTTATAAAGCACCTCAAACGGACGGTTCAGGAAATAATCGGAAAAATCTTAGACTAGCTTTAAAACTTTTGCGAGAAGCAGGTTGGGCGGTAAAGGATGGAAAGCTAATCAATAGTAAAGGCATTCCATTGAAGTTTGAGCTCCTTATTGCCTACCCCTCTATTGAGCGTCTAGCATTACCTTTAAAACAAAGTTTAAAACGACTCGGCATTGAAATGTCGATAAGAACTGTCGATGTTGCTCAGTATCAGCAGAGAGTCGACACTTTTGATTTTGATATGATTGTTTCAAGCTTTGGGCAATCACTTTCACCTGGGAACGAGCAGCGGGATTTTTGGCACTCAACAAATGCGGACAGACCAGGAAGTAGAAATTTAATAGGTATCAAAGAGCCTGCGATCGATAAACTTGTTGAATTGGTGATAGAATCGCCTGATAGGGAAAGTCTTATTTTTCGGACTCGGGCTTTAGATCGAGTGCTCTTATGGAATCACTATGTTATACCACATTTTCACCTCCAAGCGTCGCGCCTGGTTTTTTGGAATATATTTGGACGGCCGAAGAACGTAGCAAAATACTCGAGTGGTTTTCCTAATACCTGGTGGTTGGACATCGCGAAAGAGAAAGAAGTACGTGCCTGGAAGGATCAACGCACTAATTAATAAGAGATACTGGTATGCTCGCATATATAATAAAGAGGCTGCTCTTAGTTCCAGTGACGCTTTTTGCCATAATCCTGGTAAATTTTATTGTGATTCAATTCGCTCCCGGGGGTCCAGTAGAGCAGACGATCGCACAAATACAGGGTATTAGTGTTGATGCTACAGCACGCATAACAGGCGGCGGAAGTTCGGACTCACTGGCGTCAAGCCCAGACCAAAAAGCTTCATTATCGAAGGGAAATATGGACTCTGTCTATCGAGGTGCAAGGGGACTTGACCCGGAAGTAATAAAAGAAATCGAAAAAGATTTTGGTTTCGATAAACCAGTGCATGTCCGATTTTTTGATATGATTAAGAACTATATTTTCTTTGACTTTGGGGAGAGCTATTTTAAAGACCAGCGTGTGGTAGACTTAGTTGTGGAAAAAATGCCAGTTTCCATTTCGCTAGGTCTATGGACCACGTTAATAGTTTATCTTATATCCGTTCCCTTAGGTATTAGGAAAGCTATAAAGGACGGCAGTCGATTTGATATTTGGTCCTCGGGTTTTGTCATTATAGGTAATGCCATACCGGGGTTTTTATTCGCAATACTTCTGGTGGTGCTATTTGCTGGCGGAAGTTTTTGGACAGTTTTCCCTATTAGGGGTCTGGTGTCTCCGGGCTGGGAACAAATGTCTACACTGGAGCTTGTATTAGACTATCTTTGGCACATGGTCTTGCCGATTGGATCAATGGTGATCGGTGGTTTTGCCGGTTTGACAATGCTTACCAAGAATTCTTTTATGGAGGAAATTAATAAACAATATGTTTTGACGGCGAAGGCTAAGGGTTTAAGCGAAGCACGTGTCCTTTACGGGCATGTATTTAGGAATGCAATGCTCATCGTAATCGCGGGCTTTCCGAGTGCATTCATAGGAATTCTGTTCACGGGATCACTAATAACTGAGATTATCTTTTCACTAGATGGCCTGGGCTTACTCGGCTTCAAGGCAGCTATAAGTAGAGATTATCCCGTGATGTTCGCGACACTCTACTTTTTTACGCTGTTGGGTCTACTTATGAGCATAATTGGCGATATGATGTACGTCGTTATAGATCGAAGGATTGATTTGGAAAGTCGCGAGACCTAGACAATGAGCGAGGATTATTTGAGGCGCCAAAGTATCTGGAAATTAAAGGTAACACCACTCAACCGTCGACGACTTGATAACTTTAAGAAAAACCGCCGAGGGTTTTGGTCTTTATGGATCTTTTTAATGCTTTTTGCATTGAGCCTATTCGCGGAGTTGATAGCTAACGATAAACCCTATCTTATTTGGTACAAAGGCGAGTTTTTTTTCCCGGCAATCTTTGAATATCCTGAAACAGTTTTTGGTGGTGATTTCCCAACAGAGGCAGACTACACAGATGTGTTTGTTCAGGAGTTAATTGAAAAAGATGGTTGGTTGGCTTGGCCTATTGTGCGTTTCAGTTACGATACGATAGACAAGGAGTTAACTAAGCCGGCACCCTCTCCGCCTGATACCAGACATTGGTTAGGAACAGATGACCAGGCACGAGACGTATTAGCAAGACTGATTTATGGCTTCCGACTTTCAGTATTATTTGGCCTTATCCTCACAACACTAAGCAGCATTATTGGGATTATTGCTGGGGCGATCCAGGGTTATTACGGTGGCTTAAGGGACCTTTTTTTTCAGCGGTTCATAGAAATTTGGGCCGGCATGCCTCAGTTATATATCCTGATCATCATGTCAAGTATTTTGGTGCCTGGATTTTGGGTGCTGTTAGTTATATTGCTGCTTTTTAGTTGGTTGGCGCTTGTCGGCGTTGTGCGAGCAGAGTTTTTGCGTGCGCGAAATCTTGATTTTGTCAGAGCAGCTAGAGCTCTAGGTGTTTCCGACAGTACCATAATTTTCAGACATGTTCTGCCAAACGCGATGGTAGCGACAATAACGATGTTGCCTTTTATTCTAACCGGTGGAGTGACGGCGTTAACATCGCTCGACTTTCTTGGCCTTGGACTACCCCCCGGATCTCCCTCCTTAGGGGAGTTACTAAACCAAGGAAAAAATAATCTGCAGGCCCCATGGCTCGGCTTATCGGGGTTTTTCGTCTTAGCGCTAATGTTGAGTCTTTTAATATTTATTGGTGAAGGTGTCAGAGATGCTTTTGATCCAAGAAAGACTTTCGAATGACTAAGCCGATTTTGGAAGTAAAAGATTTAGATGTTTTTTTTGGAACAGGCGATGCCCAGGTCGCAGCCGTCAGGGGAGCTAGTTTCTCAATTAATCCTGGAGAAACGGTAGCCTTAGTTGGTGAAAGCGGTTCGGGGAAGTCTGTATCAGCTTTGTCAATCTTACAGCTGCTTCCGTACCCTAGTGCGTCACATTCTACTCGAAGTAGCATAATTTTTAAAAACCAGCAGTTAGTTTCAAGTGATACGAAGACGTTAATGGGGATAAGAGGTAATAAAATTTCGATGATTTTTCAGGAACCTATGACCTCTCTAAATCCATTGCACGTCATAGAAAAACAAATTTCGGAAACCCTAGCTCTACACAGCGGCTTAACTGGGTCAGAAGCAAGGAGGAAGTGTATAGAGCTTTTGGAATTGGTTGGCCTTCAAAAGCCAGAAACTAGACTGCAATCCTATCCTCACCAATTGTCCGGTGGGCAGCGGCAGCGGGTAATGATAGCGGCAGCTCTTGCAAATAAGCCGGATCTTTTAATAGCTGACGAACCTACTACTGCTTTGGATGTAACCGTTCAAGCACAAATCCTTGATTTGTTAAAAGACCTAAAAAAAGAACTTGGAATGGCCTTATTGCTGATTACTCATGATTTGGGTGTTGTAAAAAAGATTGCTGATGAAGTTTGCGTTATGAGTGAAGGCCAAATTGTTGAATCTAAACCAATAGAAAAACTTTTCGCCAATCCAGAACATCCCTACACACGAAAACTCATAGGATCAGAGCCTAGTGGCGCGCCAACCCCGATTTCTGACAGTGCTGAAAAAATTTTAGAAGTTGATGACTTAAAAGTTTGGTTTCCAATTCAAAAAGGTATTCTTAAAAGAACGATTGGGCACATAAAGGCTGTTGATGGAATAAGCTTTTCTATCAGATCTGGCGAAACCTTGGGCGTGGTGGGTGAGAGCGGATCTGGAAAGACGACATTAGGGTTGGCGGCCCTTAGATTACAAGCGAGTAGAGGGAAAATTGTTTTTATTGGGAATCCAATAAACGGCTTGAAAAATAAAAATCTCAGGCCATTCCGCTCGCAAATGCAAATTGTTTTTCAGGATCCATTTGGGAGCCTATCTCCAAGGATGTCTATGGCCGAAATTATTGGTGAGGGATTACGCGTTCATAGTTATAAACAAACGGGTCCTAGGCAAGAGGTTGAGATAAACGAAAGAATTGATGAATGCATAAAGGAAGTTGGCTTGGATTTGTCAATGCGAAATAGATATCCTCATGAATTCTCAGGAGGACAAAGACAACGAATTTCAATTGCAAGGGCCATGGTGCTAAGGCCAAAACTTATTGTACTAGATGAGCCGACTTCCGCTTTAGATTTGAGCGTTCAAGGGCAAATTGTTGAGCTTTTGAGAACTTTGCAGGAAAAATATCAACTAGCATTTCTTTTTGTTAGCCACGACCTAAAGGTAGTCAGGGCAATGTCCCATAGAATTATTGTAATGAAAGATGGATTGGTAATAGAAGAGGGAGAGGCTGAACAAATAATAACTGATCCGCAAGCCCCTTACACAAAAACGCTAATGGCAGCAGCCTTCAATTGAATATAATAGGATAGATAATAGCTATCGTATTAAATTTACCTAGCGACGAAAATTTGCAAAGATACATGAAAGGAGCTTTGCGTATTGAAACTTTTTTATGGTAGTTAATCATGCCGGCGGTGCTTTTTTATTCCCCTAATGATTCCCCGACTGAATGGGAAAGACGACTGCGCGACTTCATACCAGACTTGGATATGAGGGTCTGGCCGGATATAGGGGATCCAAACGACATCGAGTTCGCCTTGGTGTGGAAGCTACCTCCTGGAAACTATGAAAAATTGCAAAATTTGCGTTGCATTTGCTCGTTGGGGCAAGGCGTAGATCATATATTCACAGAGGCAAAACTCCCACCGCAAGTTCATATAATGAGATTAGTGGATCCATGGATGGCACAAGCCATGAGCGAATGGATACTACTGCAGGTTTTAAGATTTCATCGACAAGTGCCAGAATATGAAGACCTAGAGAGACAGTTTAAATGGAAAGTGCTGCCGCCGCCTGAAACTTCGGAATGCGCAGTTGGTATACTTGGTTTAGGCGAGCTTGGCCGCGATGCCGCTAGAAAGATTTCGGCACTCGGTTTCAAAGTAGCGGGGTGGAGCCGAACTGAAAAAGAAGTTGAGGGTGTGGAGTGCTTTTATGGTGAAAAACAGCTAGAAGCTTTCTTAAATAGAACTAAAATATTGTGTTGTCTTTTGCCCCTTACGCCAAAAACGACGGGAATAATCAATTCGAAGACGATCTCGCAACTCCCACGGGGCTCGTATATTGTGAACGCTGGACGTGGGCAGCATGTTGTCGATACTTGTCTTCTACGTGCTCTTGATACAGGTCATTTAGCCGGTGCTGCATTAGATGTATTTAATGAAGAACCGCTTCCTTCACAGCACCCATATTGGGCTCATCCAAAAGTAAGTGTCTGGCCGCATGTCTCCGCACAGTCGAATGCGGATAGCGCGGCAGAGCAAGTTGCTGATGCGATTGGTAAGGTATTTTCTGGCAGAGTGCCGAATAACCTGGTTAGCAGAGAACAACAATATTAAAATAGTAGGAGAACTGGTTCGTGACCAATGTAATGATAAAAGTTGGAGACGAGTCTGCAGAAAGTTATATAGGCGCGTTAAAGCATGTCGATCCTAGTTTAAACATACTGGAATGGCCGAATTATGGTAATCCAGATGAAATTGATGTAGCCATGGTATGGAAACTGCCCCACGGGGAACTGAGAAAATTTCCTAACTTGAAGCTTGTTATTTCAATGGCTGCAGGCGTAGATCATGTGCTGTCTGATCCGCACTATCCAAAGGATATTCCATTGGTACGAGTGACTGACCCGCATATGGCAAGATCAATGGCCCACTGGTTCATCATGAACATCCTCCAACTCCACAGGGAAACAGCTTATTATAACTCTCTTCGACTAAAAAAGATTTGGGCATCAGATAAAGCCTTTGATACTGACTCTATTTGTGTGGGGATAATGGGACTTGGTTATCTTGGTGTTCACCTAGCGACGATGCTCTTGAACATTGGATTGAGGGTTCAAGGTTGGAGTAGAACGTCTAAAAAATTAGAAGGAATAAGATCGTTTACAGGAGACGATGGTTTGGCCGAGATGCTGAAAACCACGAATTATTTGGCATGTCTCCTACCAGACACCCCAGCTACGAAGGGCATATTGGATAGAAGTTTATTTGAGAAGATGCCAAAGGGTTCCTTTTTACTTAATGCGGGACGTGGAAATCAATTAGTAGAAAAAGACCTCACTATGGCGCTTGATAATGGTCAAATAAAGGGTGCCGCTTTGGATGTTTTTATTGAAGAGCCCTTGCCTCAGAACCATCCTTTTTGGAATGACCACAGAATTATCATAACGCCTCATCACGCTGCCGAGGTTTTCATGCCTTCTGCAGCAAATGCATTTGTAGAAAATATCGAGCGCGTCAGGTCGGGGCAGCCTCTCAAGGGGTTGGTTAATCAAAAGGTGGGTTACTAGGAAACCCTATAGTTATCCAAACTTGGCTTTCAGCATGGCATATAGCCCTCTAATAGCCTGCGCTTCCCCGCCTTCGGGTCTTCCTGGTCTTGCTCTAGTATTATAAGCCATTAAGTCGATATGGGCCCAAGGAATATCCCCTTCAATGAAATTTTCGAGGAATAGTGCCGCTGTTATGGCACCACCGAAAGGTGTTGAGCCAGTACTTGATAAGTCAGCAACATTTGACTCGATCAAATGTTTATAGCCTTCCCAGAGCGGTAGACGCCAAACCGGATCATTATTCTTTAAACCGAACTCAATAATCTTTTGAGCTAATTTATCATTATTGCAAAACAGAGCAGGTAAATCTGTGCCAACCGCAACGCGCGCTGCACCTGTCAATGTTGCAAAATCAATTATCATTTCGGGTTTATCCTTTGACGCTTCTGTTAGGGCATCGGAGAGTATCAGGCGACCCTCGGCATCGGTATTACCCACCTCTACGGTTATCCCCTTTCTCGTTTGGAGAACGTCTCGAGGTCGGAAGGCATCGCCTGAGATTGCATTTTCAACAGCAGGAATCAAAACCCTTAGTCTTATAGAAAGACCGGCATCCATAATCATATGGGCTAAACCAAGAACTTGAGCTGCCCCACCCATATCCTTTTTCATATTCAGCATTCCGGATGCAGGTTTAATATCTAGCCCGCCACTATCGAAACAAACGCCCTTTCCAACCAGGGTAATTTTTGGTGAAGACCTTCTCCCCCATTGCAAGTCGATTAAGCAGGGGGCCCTGGAAGAAGCGCGGCCGACAGCATGAACAGAGGGATAATTTTTATTTAAAAGTTCTTTTCCTGTTATAACTGTAACGCTAGCTTTGTATGCTTTCGCCATTTTTTTTGTGGCGTCTGCTAGTTCCAATGGACCAAGGTCGTTTGCTGGAAGGTTAATCAGGTCCCTGGTAATCGTAATGCCGCTGGCTAACCGATTTACTTCAGCTCTATCCGCATTAGTTGGCCAAACTAACTCAGCCTCGCACTTGGCATGTTTTTTGTGTTTTGAAAACTGATATTCTCCAAGAGCCCAGCCGGTAGCTATTTTGGTAGCCTTCTCTGGAGATAAGTGATTCTCGATATGATAGCGCCCTTTTGGCAGTTGATTCGGGAGACCAGCAAGGTCCCAGATTTCATCGCCTAACTTTTTGCCTTCCTTCACGCCAACAAAAAGTCTAACTTGACCTTTCGCCTGCTTGGGGACAAAGCAGGTTGTGCCGGGTTTGCCCTCAAACCCATTGGTTTTTAGCCAATCGTGTTCTGAACTGCGTTTCTTTTGGTTCTGTAGCGCCTCTCTCGTCACGAGCTTAATGGCTATACTTTGAGAATTTTTTCTTGAGACAAATGGCATTTTGATATCCGAACGACGTTAATTATTTTAAAACATCATGTTTCTCTTTTGTTAAATTAAACATGCTGTTTAGAAATTAAGGCTGTAAAAGAGGATTAGCCAAAAAACATTGAGGATGCAAGCTACACAATAAATTCGTAGTGCCATAAAAATGTGTGAAGCATCAACATTCGCAATCCCATCGCCCATCCACGCGTCTTCAACAAGAATGCCATCGTAGTTTCTTGGCCCTGCTATTTTGATGCCGAGAGCTCCTGCCATTGCTGCTTCTGGCCATCCGGCATTCTTGGATCTATGCTTTTTAGCGTCTCTTATAGCGGTCGTAAAAGCACGGTTCCCTGTTGCCGACGGTATGATAAAGGCCGCAATCGTTATGATAAAGGCACTTAATCTCGCGGGAATAAAGTTGGCCGCGTCGTCAAAGCGAGCGGCACACCATCCAAAATCAGCATACTTGTCAGTTAGGTAACCAATCATACTATCGGAAGTGTTTAGTGCCTTATATGCAATTAAAGCGGGTAAGCCCCCCACGACATACCAAAAAATCGGTGCTACGACACCGTCTGAAAAATTCTCGCTGAGGGACTCAATTGCAGCCCGGCCAATAGCTCTTTGATCTAAGGAATTCGGATCTCTTCCAACTATATGACTGATTTGAGACCTTGCATCAATTAGGTCGTCAGCTTTGCATGCTTTTGCTACGGATGCGACGTGTTGGTAAAGGCTATTTTGCGCTAAAAATATTGAAACAATTAAGGCTTGGAGAACAACTCCAAAGCTCACTTGATTGCAGGACCAAGCAATCAACCAGCCTATCAACCAAGCTGAGCTGACGATAATTAATATCGAAATAACACCTAATAATTTGCGAGTAACTGATGAGTAGTGGGTTCGGTTGAAAAATCTATCAAGGAGTTCTATTTGATGACCGATAACAACGATCGGGTGGGGTATTCTGGAATAGAGCCACCTCGGATCTCCCGCAACAGCGTCAACTATAATTGCAAGTATAAGCACTAATAGATTATTTGAAAATTCCATAGAGCTCCATGCCTATAAGGCCTAATAATATTAATTAATAGGGATTATTGTAGCAAAAAAAATTATTTTGATTTACTTGAAATGTAAGATGATCTTATTTCTTTAACAAGTTTATCTCTAATTTTGGTATTCTCTTTTAAGAAAGTGCTTGCTTTGACTTTTCCTTGACCAATACTCTCACCATCAAGTTTGTAAAATGCACCGGATTTATCAACCAAGCCCAACTTGTTACCGTAATCTAAAATTTCGCCTTCTTGGTTGATGCCTTGACCATACATAATCTGGAATTCAGCCTGTTTGAAAGGAGGTGACACTTTATTTTTAACAACTTTGACTCTGGTTTCATTACCCATCACTTCGTCGCCTTCTTTTACAGAACCTATTCTTCTGATATCTAATCTTACAGATGAATAAAATTTCAGAGCATTGCCACCAGTGGTTGTTTCTGGACTTCCAAACATAACACCGATTTTCATTCTAATTTGATTAATGAAAACAACCGTTGCTCCTGATCTTTGAATGTTACCAGTTATTTTTCTTAATGCCTGAGACATTAAACGAGCTTGTAAACCAACATGATGGTCTCCCATTTCTCCTTCAATCTCTGCTCTTGGAACTAATGCTGCTACAGAGTCTATTATCACCAAATCAACATTTTTTGATTTCACCAACATATCTGCAACTTCAAGTGCTTGTTCTCCAGTATTTGGTTGAGACAAAATAAGTTCATCAATATTTACACCAAGCTTCTCTGCATATTGAGGATCAAGAGCATGCTCAGCATCAATAAATGCACACACACCACCTTCTTTTTGACATTGAGCAATTATCTGAAGCGTCAACGTTGTCTTTCCAGATGATTCTGGTCCATATATTTCTGTGACTCTCCCTTTTGGAATTCCACCAATGCCAAGTGCAATATCGAGACCCAATGAACCTGTCGAAATAGAAGGAATATCTAATTTTTCTTGATCGCCCATTCTCATTACGGTTGAACCGCCACCAGACTCTTTTTCAAAATGTAAATTTATATCTTTTAAAGTGTCTTTAAGTGATTTACTGGAAATTTCTTTAGATTTTGATTTAGGCATAACTAAGCTCCTTGATTTACTGTATATTTATACAGTATATATGATATTTTGAATTTTTTAAATAGTTTTATGTAAATTTAAAAATTAGTAGGCTAAAATTCAAACTTCTCAAGTAATTATGACATACGTAGTAACAGAATCATGCATTAAATGTAAATACACTGACTGTGTTGAAGTATGTCCTGTTGATTGCTTTTATGAAGGCCCTGAATTTCTTGTAATTGATCCCGAAGAATGCATTGATTGTGGTTTGTGTGAGCCAGAGTGCCCTATTGAAGCTATAAAAGCTGATGATGAGCTACCTCCAGATCAAATTGAATTTATAGAAATAAATTTAAAGCTAGCTGAAGTATACGAAAATATTACCGAAGCTAAAGACCCTCTTCCTGAGGCAGAAAAATATAAAGATATTAAAAATAAAAAACAGTTCTTATAAAAAATGAGTCAAGCCTGCTGTAAGAATTAAACCACCGAAAAAAACTAACACTGATTTACCAAATTTTTTATAGGCTTTATTTATTAATCTTGGCATTAATATTAATGCCGCCAACATTCCAATTGCAAAAGGTAACAAAACATTAAAATTTAAATTTGCAATACTCTGTATTATTAACGTATAGGCACCAACAGATAGTAAGAATGCGCTTCCAGAAATACCTGGAAAAAGTAAAAAAGAACATGCGATAAAACCAAGAATTGCTAACAAAATCATTTTAGGTTCCTCACTGCTATACATTTGAAAGCTACTTAAACTTAAACCAATAAAAATTGCTATGAATAATGTTACATAAAAGCTCATACCTTGAGAAATATTTTCCTTAAGATAAATATTTATAATTAAGAAGACTCCATATCCAATCATTAAAATAGCAATAAGAATATTAAAAATATCTGTAAAGTTTTCATACAAATAATTAATTAGCGAAGAAAATAGAAAAACACTTAAAACCATCCCTATTAAAAGAGGAATTATCAGACTAAATCCTTTCAATTGAGTTAAAAAAGCTAATATTCTTTCATAAACTCCAAACATTAATGCAACAGTAGCGCCAGATATTCCTGGCAATAATTCTGATATTCCAATGAAGATTCCGGCTATAAAATATCTTATTTGATCTTTCATAGCTCATTGCCCTCTTCAGAGATTCCTGGCAGCATGGGCACAAAAGAAACATCATCAAATTCTTCTTCATTGATTTCATTTTTTTCATTTACCGAAATTACATTAAGTTTTTGATCTTTACCACCTACTGGTATGACCAATTTTGCATTTGGTTTGAGAGCGGACACTAAATCATCTGGGAAAACCCTTGGTGCTGCTGCACATAAAATACCATCATATTTAATATTTTTTTTCCAATCTTGATATCCATCTCCATGTTTGAAAAATACATTATCTATACTTAGATTTGATAAATTCTTTTTTGCCTCTTCAACCAATGGCTTTATTCTTTCGATTGCATCTACTTTTTCACTAAAAAATGATAAAACTGCTGATTGGTAGCCACATCCAGAACCAAGTTCTAATATGTTTTCAAAAATTTTGCCTCTTGAATTTGTATGAGATATTAATAACTCAGTCATTCTTGCAACAATGTAGGGCTGAGAAATTGTCTGACCATATTGAATCGACCATGATCTATTTTCATATGCTCTAGACCACAAAGCCTCTTCAATGAACAGGTGTCTTGGTACTTGTGACATAGCGTCAAGAACTCTAAAGTCTTTGATACCCATATCAAGAAGATTTTCTATCATATCCTCTCGGACCCTTCTAAATGTAAAACCTGAGCTATTCATTCAAAACTTGAGTTATTTCATCAATAAAATTTCCAGAATTTAAACTGTAATCTAATACAGTTAAGGATACATAACCATTTTTAACAGCTTCGGCATCTGTCATATATTTATTCTCTAAGGGCTCACCAGAAATATTATATTTGTACCTATATATATTTGATGATGAATCATCAACCCTGATTGGCTTTGCAGGAACATCTCTTTTGGACAATCCAGTAGCTAAAACTCCTTTGAATTCGTTTTGATTAATATCAGGAAAATTAATATTGATAACTTTGCCTACAAATGCATTTGATGAAATTAGTTTTTCGATTAATTCAACTGATTTTTTAGAAATAAAATTTATGTCTTTTGCATTATAGGAGGCAACTGAAATTGCAATTGGAGGATACTTCAGATTTCTTCCACCAATAGCAGCTCCAACAGTACCTGAATATAAAACATCATTACCAATATTTGCGCCATGGTTTATACCGGAAATTACAATATCAAATTCAAAATCAACGATGCTCAATAATCCCAAATAACTGCAGTCTGCTGGTGTTCCGTCAACAGCATATATTTTATCCTCTAATTTAGTAAC
>ENA-OSEY01001202-OSEY01001202.1-marine-metagenome-genome-assembly--contig:-NODE-1202-length-18283-cov-19.946117_pt1 | contig 18283 bp, 18 predicted proteins | sample MGYA00248465_ERZ534230 | MGnify/ENA primary metagenome ERZ534230 (study PRJEB26409, sample SAMN06344110) | marine metagenome | isolation source: Sea water from surface | place: Atlantic Ocean:Southern...
ACGTTAGGTTTCTTAACGTATAATGCCAGCAAAAAAACCACCATCAAAAAAACCACCATCAAAAAAACCAGCAGCTAAAAAACCAGCAGCTAAAAAACCAGCAGCTAAAAAAGCTGTAAAAGAAGAAAAAAACATTGACAATACATCAAATGGAACTATTGCTGTAGAGGACGAAATATCGAAGTCTTTTTTAGACTATGCAATGTCTGTAATCGTGTCAAGAGCTTTGCCCGATGTTAAGGATGGGTTAAAGCCAGTTCAGAGAAGAATTTTGTATTCTATGTATGAAACCGGAATAAGACCAACGGGCCCATTTAGAAAATGTTCAAAAGTCGTTGGTGATGTAATGGGTAATTATCACCCTCATGGCAATGATGCAATTTATGGCACATTAGTAAGGCTTGGACAAAACTTTAGTACAAGATATCCTCTTATTGAGCCTCAAGGTAACTTCGGAACTCCCGATGATCCACCTGCTGCTATGAGGTATACAGAATCACGAATGTCATCACTTTCATCACAACTATTGGATGGGATTGATGAGGATACTGTTAACTTTGAACCAAATTATTCAGGCGAGACATCAGAACCGAAAGTTTTACCTGCAAGATTTCCAAATCTTCTTGTTAATGGCGCAGAAGGGATTGCTGTAGCAATGGCAACAAATATGCCCCCATACAATCTTAAAGAAATAACAGAAGCTGTTAAATACACTGTTGAAAATAAGGATGTAAAACCAAAAGACTATTTAAAAATAATTAAAGGACCAGACTTCCCAACAGGAGGTCTTGTTGTTGATACACCAACAATTAAAGAAGCAATATTAAAAGGAAGAGGTTCAATTAAAATAAGAGCTGTTGCTGATGTAGAAGAGCTAGGTAGAGGCAGGTCTGCAATAGTCGTAAAAGAACTACCCTACCAAGCATCTACAGACAGGATTATGGAAAAAATTGCGACACTTGTTCAAGACAAGAAACTCCAGGGAATTTCTGATCTTAGGAATGAAAGTAGTGACAGGAATGGAACAAGATTAGTTGTTGAGCTTAAAAGAGATGCAGTTCCACAAGTCGTACTCAATCAACTATTTAAACAAACCCAGCTACAAGATACTTTTTCAGTAAATTCAGTAGCTCTTGTTGAGGGGGTTCCAAAAGTTCTTTCGGTACCGGAATTAATTAAATATTATATTGAACACCAAATTGACGTAATCCAAAGACGAACAAAGCACAGACTACAAAAAGCCGAAAACAGACTTCATATAGTAGAGGGCCTACTCCTTGCTTTAAAAAAGATTGATCAAATTATTAAAGTTATAAAAGCTTCAAAAGATGTAGACACAGCAAGAAAATCTTTAATGACAAAATTTAAACTTAGTGAAATACAAGCTTCTCACATATTGGATATGCCCCTTAGGAGACTAACTGCTCTTGAAATGGAAAAACTAGAAGAAGAAAAAAAAGACCTAAAAGAAACAATCAAGGAACTAACTTCAATTTTAAAAAGTCGAGCAAAACAAGATAAGATTTTAATCGAAGAATTAGAAGCAATTACAAATAAGTTTGGTGACGAAAGAAGATCACGAATTGTCCCAGATGTTGGCGAGGTTTCGATAGAAGACCTTATTGAAGATGAGGAGATTATTGTATCTGTTTCTGCAAACGGATATGTAAAATCAGTACCATCGACTTCATATAAAAAACAAGGAAGAGGCGGTAAAGGAGTTAAAGCAGCTTCATCAAACGAAGATGTAATAGAGCACCTTCTTTCTACATCTGTACATTCGTATCTTTTATTTTTTACAGACCGTGGAAGAGTATATAGAGCCAAAGCTCATGAAATTCCAAAAACCAACAGAACTGCAAAGGGTTCTTTAATTCAAAACGTTCTTTCAATGGGACAGGATGAAAAAGTGCAGGCAATCATTGATACAAGAGACTATGAAACTGAGAAGTTTTTATTAATAATGACAGAAAAAGGAACAGTTAAAAAATCAAGCTTTAAAGACTTTGATTCGAACTATAAATCATTACAAGCAATAAAACTAAAAGACGAAGATAGGGTTGTTTCTGTAAAAACGACCTCTGGTAAAGAAGACGTCATACTTGTATCTCAAAATGGGCAAGCAATAAGATTTGATGAGACCAATCTTAAACCCCAAGGAAGAACAGCAATGGGTGTAAGGGGAATAAAGCTTAGAGAGGGAGATAAAGTTGTAGGTGCGGCTACCTCTAGAGATGAAACTCTTCTATTTATTACAGCTAAGGGATATGGCAAACGTACGAAACTTGATGAATTTAGAAGAGCAGGAAGAGGCGGCATGGGAGTGAAAGCTCTCAAAATTACTGAAAATAAAGGAAATTTAGTCGGAGCAAGGTCTGTAGATGAGGATACTGAGGTTATGCTTATGAGTACAGGCGGGACTGCAATAAGATGTGCAGTAAAGCAAATAAAACAAATGAGTAGATCGGCACAAGGAGTAAGGATTATGAAACTATCCTCTGAGGAAGAGGTTTCAGCTTTCATTCCTATAAAAAACTAAAAATGGTCAGAGTAAACAGAGTTAGAAGAATAATTAGAAAAATAGACCCCTGGACTGTATTAAAAGTAACGTTAGTACTGAATTTTGTAGTTGCACTGTCTGTAGTGCTTGGGTTATCAATAATGTGGGTTTTATTGGTTAACGCCGGAGTTCCACAAGGTCTTGAAGACATTGCGAGAAGATTGGCCCTTCTTGATCAAGATGCTTCACTTGTAGGGAATATTGAAACACTCTTTACAAGTGTAGTTTCTCTTGCAGCAGTTTATATGTTGACACAAACAGCTCTTGCTACTATTGGTGCCTTTTTCTACAATCTAGTTTCTGATCTTGTTGGAGGTATTGAGGTAGTTGTCTTAGAAGAGTCGCATTTAGAAACTCCTTCAAAAACAGTAACCGAAGAAACTAAAGACTACAACAAAAATGAACAAAAAGAAACAGTGTTGATGTCTATTGTAAATTCGATAAAAAAAGTTAGACAAGAATCATTAGAGGAAAAAAGTTCAATTAATGAGGACCTACCAAGACCAGATGTCCCGAGAGACATAGAAGAACCCACTCTAATGGATGCGTTGAAAAATAAAGAAAACGAAGAAGACGAAGAAATTTAACCTGCTACTATTTCAAGAATAATGGAGCGAAGCTAGTGAAATTCTAGCACTGTCCCGCAACTGTGAATCGAAAGATAAGTCAGGTCGCCTTCGTTATTGTTTAAACAACAGTCCTCGAGAGAAGGAATGAAGTTTCTAGAAATTCTTGAAGTTTCTTTATTTTCTCAAGGTAAGAAAGGAAATAATGAAAACCAAACTTATTCTTCTTGCCTTGTTGGTTTCGATGTGTTCGAACCAAACGCAAGAAAACAACGAGATGAAAATCATTTCGTTATCTACAACTCACACTGAAATAATCCAGTCATTAGAAGCAGAGAATACACTTGTTGGAGTAGATGCTTTTTCTGAGGTTGATTTCCCTGTTGAGATAATAGATGCTTATACAGTCACAGCCGAAGAACTAGTGCCACTTAATCCAGATATTGTAATTATTGCATTCGACTTTAACGGGATAGTTGAAGGGCTTAAAGCACAAGAAATAAACTATGTTTTATTACCTCCAGCAAAAAACTTGGACGACGTATACGCACAAATTTCAACTATAGGAGATATAGTGAATAAGAAAAACGAGGCTTCTTCAACAATTAGAGATATGAAGCTAGAGATCAATCGAATTATAAATAATTCTAATTACCAAGATGTAAATGTTTACCATGAAATTGGATATTCATATGGAATTTACAGCGTTAATTCAGAATCTCTAATCGGTGAAATCTATAACTTACTAGGAGTAACAAACATTGCTAATTCCGAGGAAGATCCTTATGGAAGCGGATACCCAGCTTTATCTGAAGAAATGGTAATAGAATCTGATCCCGATTTTATTGTTGTAGGGCATTCAGATTACTTAAACAAAGATCTTTCAATTAGAGATGGGTGGGGTGATATATCTGCAGTTCAAAATTCTAGGGTAGTCTTTTTAGATGACACACTCGCCAGCAATTGGGGAACAACAACGCTGCAGCTTGTAGAAGTTTTGGCGGCGACATTTGAAGAAAGTGTTGAAACAAACCAATATTCTGATTATTTACTATTAGTATCATTATTGTTTTTAGTAATTATGCTATTTGTTTTTACACGAAATAGTTCAAAAGTAAAAACATAAAAGGAGATTTTATGAAAGGATACCCAAACGATTTATACATTCTTGCTTTTGACCACAGAGGCACTTTAACCAAAGGACTTTTAGGAGTGGAAGAAAGACCACCGACGCAGGATGAAATTGCCAGGGTATCCTCCATGAAAGACATTATTTTTGATGGTTTTTTAGAAGCACAAAATAAAGGTATAAATGGCGGAGATCCAGCAATTCTTGTTGACGAATCCTTTGGACTTCAAGTTCAAGAAAAAGCTAAAGAAATGGGAATAAAGTTTGCCGCTCCTGTTGAAAAATCAGGACAAAAGATTTTTGACTTTGAATACGGTAGTGACTTTGGTGAAAAAATAAAAGAAGTAAATGCAGACTTTGTAAAGATACTTGTTCGTTGGAATCCAAGTGATGATTCTGAAACTAGGCAGGTTCAAGGTGAAAGAATAAAAACTCTCTCAGATTGGTTAGATGAAAACGATAGAAAGTTTCTTTTAGAGTTTTTAGTACCTGCAACTGAAGAACAATTGGCAAGTGTAGATGGAGACCAAGCTAAATATGATTCTGAAATAAGACCTAAGCTTGCAGTACAAGTTGTTGAAGAAATGAGAGAAAAGGGTGCTGATCCAGATATATGGAAGATTGAAGGCTTAGATACGGTTGAAGATAACGAAAATGTTTCAAAAGCTATTAAAGACGGTGGAAGAGAAGATGTGATTGCAGTTGTTCTTGGAAGAGGGGCAAATGATGAAAAAGTTAATGAATGGCTAAGAGCGGGTTCTTCTGTTGATGGTTATAAGGGCTTTGCAATTGGAAGGTCAATATTTTGGAATTCACTTAAAGGTTGGCACATCGGCGACAAATCTCGAGAAGAAGCAGTTTCAGAAATTGCTGATTCTTATTTAAGTTTTATTTCGGTATATCAAGACGGGAGCTAAGAAATGCCACAAGGCAAAGCAGTTATTGGACAATCAGGTGGTCCAACAGCTGTTATAAACAGGTCACTAGTTGGCTTCATTAAGGAAGCAACTAAATCAGATTTTGACGATATTCTCGGAGCAAAGCACGGATTAGAAGGAATGCTTAAAGAAGATTTTGTAGATCTTTCAAACCTATCTGAAGCACAGCTTTATGGTATTGGAAAAACACCTGCGGCAGCTCTAGGCTCAGTAAGAAAAAAGCCTACAGACTCTGATATAGAGAACCTTGTATCAATATTTGAAAGTCAAAATATTAGAAATTTTTTTTATATAGGTGGTAATGATTCTGCTGAAACAGCAAATTTAGTTTCTGAAGGAGCAAAATCTATTGGGTATGAAATGAAAGCGTTTCATATTCCAAAAACTATCGATAACGATCTACTTGAAACAGATCACTGTCCAGGTTACGGTTCAGCTGCTCGTTTTGTTGCTCATGCGTTTCAGGGTGATGATGCAGACAATAGAAGTTTAAAAGGAATTAAAATAAACGTTCTAATGGGAAGACATGCTGGGTGGCTTACTGCTGCTAGTACCCTAGGAAAATCCACTGAAGAGGATGGGCCGCACTTAGTTTATGTTCCTGAAAAAGTCTTCAAAATTGATGAATTTTTAAAGGAAGTTAAAGAAGTTTATGATTCACTTGGAAGATGTGTAGTTGCCGTCTCGGAAGGTATCCATAATGAAGAAGGAGAATACTTCTTACAAACTTATGCAAGTGAAACAGGGTCTGGCCTAGCTGGAAAAAAAGATAGTCACGGAAATATCCAACTATCAGGCTCGGGAGCATTAGGCGATACGTTAACCAATATTGTTACTGAACATATTGACGGAGCAAGAGTAAGAGCAGACACTTTTGGATACTTACAAAGATCTTTTTTGGCTGATGTTTCTGAGGTAGATGCAGAGGAAGCAGAGAGAGTTGGTCAACACGCTGTAGTTGCTTCAAAGGAAATTCAAAGTGGATCAATAATTCTCAAAAGACAATTGTCAGAAACATACAGCTGTGATGTAGATGTTGTTGAGCTAAGCAAGGTTGCTAAGCACACAAAAGACATGCCACAAGAGTTTTTAGCAGAAAACAAGCCATATGTTACAAATGACTTTTTTGAATATGCCATGCCACTAACTGGTGGAATAGAACCAAAAACACAAATTTTTGTTTAAATGTCAAAAATAGTTCTCTCTAAAGATGACTTCCAAGCTTTTTGGGAAGCAACAGTGAGGTATTATGAACTTGATCCACAAGGTGTAATGCATAATGCAAATCATGTTGCATTTTTTGATCAAGCTATTACTGCTTATTTTAAGTATGTAAATTATGACTATCTAAAAGACATAGAAGATACTCAAAAAGATTTTCATACAGTACAGATATTAGTTCAGTACAACAAGCCACTTTATTTTGACCAAGATATTGAGATTGGTGTCAAAATTAAGGAAATTGGTAAATCAAGTATGATTTGGATAATGGGAATGTTTTTAAAAGAAACAGGTGAATTAGTAAGTTCCTGTGAAGCTGTTCATGTATACACAGACCAAACAACCATGCAGCCAACACCAATAACTGACGATCTCAAAGAAAACCTACAGTTTAATTAATCAGAACGTAAGCACTAACATTATCAATATGAATCAAAGAAGATATGATATTGATGCGTTGCGATCTATAGCAATGTTCCTACTTATTTTCTATCATCTTGCAATTTCGTTTACTTCTGTTGCTCCCTACATTGCATTTGTACAAAATAAAAGATTTAACGATGGCGTTTGGGATTTATTAAGCGTAATGAATTCATGGAGAATACCTCTCGTATTTTTGATTTCGGGAATTGCTTTAAGGCTATCTTTTCAAAGGCGAACGAAAATAGAAATGCTTAAAGAAAGAATAAAAATTTTAATCATTCCTTATCTTTTCGGTACTACAATCTTCGGAACCGCATCACTTGCAATTGCTTTTACTTATTACGAAGGTTGGTCCAGTGACTATCTGTGGTTAGGCGTTCTTACAATATTTGATGGCGCTCATTTGTGGTTTTTAAAAAATATATTTATTTATTGTCTTATTCTGATTCCATTTTTAAATCTAATTTCAAACAAGGCAGATAAGGATACTATACTTTCAAAAATTCTAAACATGCCAGGCGGAGTTTTTGTTTTTTCAATTCCGGTTATCCTTGAAGGCCATCTACTAAACATTACTGCCTATTCCGAGGTGGTAAACTACGGAAGGTCATATCAAGAGTACGCAAATACAAACCATGGCTTCTTATTAGGGTTCATATGGTTTTTTCTTGGAATACTTTTAGTTTCCCAAGGTGATACTTTTTGGGAATCAAATAAACGAAATTGGAAAAACCACTTCTTCATTGGTTTTACATTCTATTTTTACAGATATTTTAATAATTTTGAAGATGGTTTTTCTTTGGATAATCGTTTAATTTCTTTTGAATCGTTTAATTTTATATTTTTAATGTTGGGGTTGGGGGCTGTTTATCTTAACAAAGACACACCACAATTAACATATTACAAAACAGCGGTTTACCCTGTATATATTGTTCATCTGCCGGTACAAATGGCAGTCATGTATTTTTTTGCTGGTATAAACATTCATCCAATAATAAAATTTCCAATTGCTTTATTCTTAATTTGTTTCTTATCTCTAACTATTTATCATGCTGTAAAAAATGTTAAACTACTAAGACCATTGTTTGGTTTAAGGAATAGATAGGTTTGGAAAAAACAAATCTTTTAATTTTTATTCTATTTTTGAACTTATGTTCAACAGCTAGCAATGAAGGAGTAGCCTCTCTAACAGATACCACGACCACTTCTTTAGTAATTGCAGAAGAAGACTATCCGATTGTTTTAACTCAATGTTTAAATGAAGAAAAGGGTTACAACATTGCAATCCCTTTTGACATACAAGACTTGAAAACAACTATTAGTCAATTAAGTAATACTAAAGATGAGGAGTCACAGCTAGGAGAAGACATTAATTATTGTATAAATAAATATAATCTGTGGTCAGATTCATCTTCATCAAACCCAGATGATCTTGCAAAACTATATGATGAAAACCTTCAACTAGCGAAATGTTTAAGAGAAAAAGGCATCAACGTCTCAGACCCAACTCAACAAGAACCTAAAATAGATTTAAGTGAATTAGATAAATCAAAAGAGGAAATTTCTCCATTATTAAAAGAGTGTGGATATGGTGAATTAGGATATGAAAAATAATTGCTTAATAATCTTTATGTCTATTTTGATTGCTGCGTGTTCAGCTCCAGATAGTTCACAAGGTGTAGTTTCCACAGAAGATCTATCTACAGTCACTACAGTTACAACAATTGTAGAAAATATTATTGAAGATAATTTATCACCTGAAGATGCCCAGCTTTTAATGGCAAGATGCTTAAGGGACAATGGCTATGACGTCAAAGATCCAAAAAATGATGAAGGTCTTAGAAGTGTTTTAACGCCAATTTTTCTTGCAGCTAATGAAAAAGGAAGAACAGAACTTTTTGAGACTATTCAAGCATGTGCAGAAGAAAACAATATACCATTAGGAGATAACGCAGATTTTGAAAATCCAGAAGATGTTGCAGATAGGCTCGATACAGAACTTGAGTTTGCTCAATGTTTGAGGGAAAAAGGCATAGAGGTTGAAGACCCAAGTGCAGACAGACCCCTAAGGCCAATTCTTGTTGGATTAGTACAGTCTGGACAATATCTTGAAGATCAAATTAGAGAAGCTGCTGCAGAGTGCTTTGATGACCTCGGACTTGAACCGCCAGAACAAGGTGGAGGATAAGACTAGGTTTCTTTATAATTTTCCTATGTATAAAAAAGCATCAGTTGTATTAATCTTTTTAACAGCATGCTCTTTTTTTCAACAAGACGAGCAAGCTGTTGTCTCTGTTGCAGATACCGACAAAGGAAAAGAGGCAATTGCTTTGGGTGTTGACTTAGCAGACGAACGCGAAGAAATTTCAGATGAAGATGCTCCTTTAGTTCTTGTTCAGTGTGTAAACGAGTCTGGTTATAAATTTAAAGAGCCAAAAAACTTTTTAGACCTTTACACGACTATAGCTTCATATTTTGAAACAATAACTGAACAAGAGGCAGAAGAACTCTGGAGCATTATTGAGGAATGTGCTTTGAAGTATAACTTGTGGGGTGTGGCTGATGAAAATCAATTTGAAGACCCTGATCAAGTATCAAAAGAGATTGATAGATCTCTTTTCATGGCTAAATGTTTTCGAGAAAATGGCTACCCAAAAGTACCTGATCCAGATTACTTTAACAGAGATGTCAGGTTAGATGTTTATATTGATGACGATTGGGAACTGAGAGAAGATGATCCAATTGTACAAACATGGCAAGCATGCGAAGAAAATCTTCCAGAGGAACTAAAAGATGATGAGTGGGATGAATAAAAAACTTAATAAAATAATTTCCCAGAAAGTGTGAGGATTTAATAAACTAATTGAATTAGAACAATGATAAAAAATATATTTAAATTAAAAAACTTTTACATATTAATCGCATTAGCCGGCTTAGCTTACGGTGGATTTTATTTTGGCACACAAAATACCGACACAACATCTAACAACAAAACTCTAGAATTAACTACAGTAGCTATAAAAAAGGGTGATTTAGAAAAAAAAGAAGAATACAACGGAACACTGAGACAAACAGACAAGAAAGTTTTAAACTCACCAACCAGTGGAGTTGTTACTTATTTACCTAAAGAAGGAACAATAATTAATTTTGGAGAAGTCCTTTTTATTATTGACAACAAGCCAGTAATACTGCTTGAAGGAAGTACCCCTTTTTATAGAACTTTAGACTTAAATTCAGATCCTGGAAAAGATGTAAAACAAGTTGAAGAAGCATTAGTTTACTTAGGTTATGCAGAAAGTTCTTTTATACCAGATGAAATTTTTGATACCGAAACATCTCAAATGCTTAATAGTTTATATATTGATTATGGAATTGAAACTAAGTCAGAGATTACACCCTCCGAACAAGTTTTAATAAATTCGAAAGAAAACGAAATTGAAAATCTTGAAGAAGTAGTTGCTGATGGAGGAACAACCCTTAAAGAAGTTGATAATAAGAAAAAATTGTTAGATGATGCAAAAGAAAATGCGACGAAAGAAAATGCTGCTTGGCAGGCTGCAGAAACAGAAATTGAAAGAATCCGCAACTTAATAGATGAACTTCAGTATGAATCTATGTCTGAATCGACTCGTGCTGGGAAAAAAGCACAATACGAAGAGGATATTAAAGCTCAAGAGCGTATTCAGAGCAGAGAAGCAGGAAAAGAATCTGGAATTGATGCCACAGAAGCTCTAGCAATTGAAAATGCTCAGAAAGCATATGACGAAGCTCTCGAATCTTACAATGAAGGCGTTAACAGAGAGGCTGAATTAGATAAAGCCAGAGAAGAACTGGTAGAATTGAAATTAAGCGCTATATCAGAAACATTTAGCCCCACTAATGCCTTTGCTTCAAAAACTTCAGTTATTGTGGGGTCATATATAAATGACGTCGGATCGGCTGTAGCACTAAATTCACCTCTTTATAATATTTCTTCAACCGGAATAGAAGTAGTTTTTCAAGTAGATGCCTCAGACCAGGAAACAGTATCTCTTGGAGACAGTGTTCAGATAGAACTTCCAACAGATGAACGAGTTCCAACGGTAATTAAATTCATTGATCAAGTTGTAACACAAACGCAGGCAGGAGAATTTATAGAAGTAACATTAGAAGTTCTAAATCCTGAAGAAATCGAAGCATATGATCAGGCACCTGTGAAAGTATTTGTAACGACCGAAGTTTCTCAGAATGTATTATATGTTCCCGTAAATGCATTACTTGCTTTGGCAGAAGGTGGCTATGCCTTAGAAGTTTATGATGGAGAAATTGAGGGAGACACCTTTGAGGGTGAGTCTGGGGTTGATACCAGTTATGTTGCTGTTGAAATAGGAGTTTTTACTGATGGTTTCGTTGAAGTAAAAGGTAACATCTCAGAAGGTCAAATCGTAGTTGTTCCAAGATGAAAACCAGTACTAAAACTGTAATATCTATAAACAATATTTCCAAAGTATACGAAGGCCCACCACCAGTAAGAGCTTTAGATGGTGTATCTCTTGAGGTAGAAGAAGGTGACTTTGTAGCGATAGTAGGTCAATCTGGAAGTGGAAAATCTACTTTACTTAACATGATTGGATTATTGGATAGTATAACAGAAGGGTCAATTGAAATTGAAGAAAGTGATGTTTCGAAACTTTCTGATAATGAACTTTCCAAATTTCGGGGTGAAAAGATAGGATTTATCTTTCAAAGCTTCTTTCTTTTACCTGGGCTAACTGCTCAAGAAAACGTAGCTGAAGGACTGCTTTATCAAGGCATTTCAAGAACAGAAAGGCTAAAAAAAGCAACAGAAGTTTTAGATCAAGTTGGTTTAGGTGATAGATTAACTCACCTTCCAAAAGAATTATCTGGTGGGCAGCAACAAAGAGTTGCAATTGCAAGAGCACTTGTCCAAGATCCAGCATTTGTATTAGCGGATGAACCAACTGGGAATCTGGATAAAGAATCTGGAATAAATATTTTAAACATTTTAAAAGACCTTAACAACCAGGGAAAAACTGTCATAATGATTACCCACAATCAAGAACACGCCAATATGTTCAAAAAAGTTATCGAACTAGTAGATGGAAAAATTGTAAGCAAATGAAGAAAAAACGATTAAAAACTAAAGATTTGTTTTTTGTAGCTTTGTATGGTGTTCGAGCAAGAAAAGGAAGAGCAACACTCACCTCTATAGGAATAGGTATCGGTATTGCAGCAATAGTTGCTGTGTCTGGAATTTCAGCATCTGGAAGAGCAGATCTTCTTTCAACTTTAGAATCTCTAGGTACGAATCTAGTCAAAGCATCACCACAAGCTGGATTTTTTGGGACCCAAGAAGAACTCCCTAAAGGTGTTTTAGGAATGGTTGAAAGAATCGGCCCCGTCCAAGAAGTTACTTCAACTACACAGACAGACCTATTAGTCAGGAGAAGCAATTTTATTTCTGAATTTGAAGGTGGCGGCATCTCGACAATAATTACTAGTGCCGAACTCCTAGATGTTATTGGTGGTGATTTAGCCGATGGAAGATTTATTCAAGATGGATTATCTGATATCCCAGTAACAGTTTTAGGAAGTGTAACAGCTCAAAGATTAGGAATTAATAACTTAACTAAGCCAACAAAAATACTAATTGAAAACGAGTGGTTTGGTGTAGTTGGTATATTAGAAGAGTTAAAAATTCATCCTGACCTAGACAGGTCTGTGTTTATTGGATATGGTGTTGCAAAAACCCTTTTCGACATTAACGAAGAACCCACAACTATATACCTTAGAGCTAACCCAACTTTCATTGAGGATGTGGTTGAAGTACTTGCTCCATCGATGAATCCTGAAAATCCTGACCAAGTTGAAGTTACGCGTCCGTCAGATGCACTAGAAGCACAACAAGCAGCTGAAGAAGCGTTTACTAATTTATTGTTAGGGTTAGGGTCTGTAGCTTTACTTGTTGGAGGGGTTGCTATAGCCAATGTTATGGTCATGTCTGTTCTAGAAAGAAGAATGGAAATTGGAGTTAGACGTTCAATTGGTGCAACAAGAAGAGAGATTAGATATCAATTTTTATTAGAGAGCATAGTTTTGTCTGGTATTGGAGGTCTTGTAGGGGTTCTTTTGGGTACAGGCATTACACTGGGTTACACTAATTACACAAATATTGTATTCTCAATACCAGTATGGCAAATATTCGGCGCAGTGCTTCTAGCATTATTAATTGGAGCAATATCTGGGGTGTATCCAGCAATAAAAGCTTCCAAAATTCAACCAGCAGAGGCAGTAAGAAAGTAAGAATACTTCTTTTGTTATCAATTTTTTCTGCATGCACCATTGGTGGTGAAGAGTCACAAGGTGTTGTAACTATAGAATCTACAACAGAAACAACAATTGTAGATGAAGAAATAACTTTTGAGGAAGGAGTACTAGATTTTGCGCAATGTATGAGAGAAGAGGGTATTAATTTTCCAGATCCAACATTTGATATTGATGGGAACCCTCAGTTTGATAATTTAGAAATTGAAAATGAAGAAGAGTTTGAAAGTGCATTTGAAAATTGTGAAGATATATTAAGAAATGCACTTCCAGAACAATTTGACTTAGACCCAGAGGTTGAAGCCGCTTTGGTTGATGCATCTTTAGAATTTTCTCAATGTATGAGAGATCAAGGTATTGACTTTCCCGATCCAAAACCTGGCGAGTTTGGTTTCTTTGCCTTTAGAGATGCAGATATTGACTTTACTTCCGAAGCTGTGCAAAATGCTTTTGAAATTTGCCAACCTGAAAACCCACTAGAAGATTTAGACGACTAAATACCAGAATCAAAAAATCTTGGTTGGGTAACTCCAATAGTTCTCCAACATGGCTTTTCTTCACATAAAGTTTTTTCAAACACCCATGTAACCACAAAATAATTATTGTTTTTAGCCAATACTTTTACTTCATAATGAATATTTTCATCACTCTCAAAAATGACCTCGTAAGAATAATCTTTTAGATCAACAATGGAATTGTATGGTTCAGAAGTCAACATCATTGAAAACCTTTCTTTGGGGCCGGTTGCTTCACGGTTGTCTTCATGTGCATAATTCCATATAGTATCAATTGTTAAAGCTGGATTTTCTGAAAAATTTTTATACGCATCAAATATTTCAGTTAATATTTCTTCAGATGTTAAAGATTTTGTTTCTAAGACTTCATTTACAACAACCGTTTCATCAGAGGAATTTTCTGATACCACACCACCTGTTGGTCCACATGAAATTACTAAAAGGAAAAAGAGAAGTTTTTTAGCCACCGACAAAAGTAGTTATTACAAGGTACACGTGCAATACAAATGCAACAAGCAAGAACCCAAAGAATGATTTCTTTTCTACTTTATTCACAGTTAAATATTAGCAACCAAGTGTTTTTTAGATAAATTAAAGCTTACTTGTTTGCTTGTTCGTAAGCTTGGCTATATAAAATTAAAGTTGGAGCCCATAGACCTACATATATTGCTAATTGTGAGTCATCTAAAACAATATAAATAAGTACAGAAGCTATAACCGATACCATACTTGCGTACAATCCTAATTTTGTCACACTATCCCTTTCACAAGATTTAATTATACTACTAATATTTGTTATGATTAATTATGCTAGAAACTCTAACGTCGAGCCCTTTCACTGTAATATTGTTATTTCCTGTTGTAACACTAACAATATTTGTGGTCGGACTTATCCGAATAGACATAAGGGATTTAAGAGGCCAAGAAACTGCTGGTCAAAAACTGGCGATAGAAGAAGAGTAATTTGTCTTATTTAGTTGTTTAAATAAAAATTGTGGATCGAGAATATCTAGAAGACTTAGATGAAGAGTCCTTGTTCAGGATTCAAAACACTATTTCAGAAATCATAAAAGAAAGAAATTTAAAAAAAGGTGACATTGAAGCAATTGTTGACAACTCTTTTGATATAGCATTTCCAAAAAACGATAGTTTAGGACTGAATCCTTGGGTTGAAGGCTCGGTGCTTATTTGCCCTGGAGCGAGAATAGACAAAACCCAAACCAAGCATATATGTAAATTTGTGGTTATTGAAGAAGATTGGTCTTGGGAGTCGGGCCATATGGTAAATGACATTATCAGAAGAGACCAATCTTCCAAGCGTTTTAAACAACAATCAATAACTTTGATATCTCCATTTGAAGGAATGTCTGTGCAAGTAATTTCACAAAAATCTCAAAATGGAAAACATTTAGTTGATAATGTGGAATCTTTTGTTTTTACAAATGGTGGATTAGATAAGGTTATGACTAAATCTAGTAGATCAAGAGAACACTAGACAAATAAAGATAAAGCTCTCCAACCAAATAGGTAAATTAGAATTACAAAAACTAGAAAGAGCAATATTACTGTGATTCTTTTAAATAATGAATTTTCTGCAATCAGACCCGCATCATCGGACTTAACTCTTGCTCTTAGCAATGTAACAAATCTTGCAAAAGGAAAAAATTCGTTGGTTTTGAGGTCTACAACAAGTGACTCTTTATTTTTAGAAAATGTATGAATTCCCTTGAACATTGAATTCTCGGTAGGCTTTAATTCTCCAACTACAGCTTCTTTAAACTCATAAGGACTAAGCTGTTCAATTTTGTTAAACACTAAAGATGTTCCGTATTCAGGAAAACAGTTTTGAGCAGGTCTAATTAGAGAATCTCCTTCTTTAAACATCGATCCACCACCCCGAGAGTTGCTCAAGTTAATTTTTACAGGATTAAGACTGTGTGGAGTCCACTCGGTAAGTGGATTTTTGGCATAAAATATATTTAGGTACGAATGTCCTCCCATGCGTCCATCGGTCGCAAAAATATACCAAGTATTATTGTGTTCTACGATAGTGGGATCAACACCTGCAAAACCATCTATTACAGTATTTACTTTCTTAAGTGAATCTTGGTCTACCCTATAAATTTCAATTTTATTACTCTGCGCACCTTCTGGTATTAAATATGTTTCCCCTTCGTGTTCAAAAGTGCAAGGATATGAATAATGAATATTGTCAGAAGTTTTTATATCCTTTATGCTTTTGTTTTCAAAGCTATATTTTGCTAATTTTCCGGTTCCAAGGAAATAATTGAATTTTTCAAAATAAATAGAATTTTCATTTTCAGAATAAAAAGGATCTGCTTTGAAGTTCCAAGCACGATCATTGAAGACTTTTTTTAGCATTGACTCATCCAGATAGTTTTGCCCAAAAATGTCTAAAATTCTTGGATACGTATAAATACTCCACGAAGGATAATTGAAAATTAAAGAATAAATTTTTTTAGTTAAAGAAGTGAGTCTTGAGTTTATAACTGAAGTCGATTCCTGCATTAATTTTTTATAATTTGTACTTATTTCAGTATTTCTATTTGTGATTAGAAACTTTAAGGAATCTAGGTGTTTTGATATAGATTTACTTTCACTGAATTTTGCTTCTTCAGTCCATGAAACATTGATTATTTTGTTTTTACTTTTATTTCTTTGTGTCAGGTATGTTATAAATTTAAATTTATCTAAATTTTGTCCGTAATAAGACTTTTCAAACTTTTGAACACTATTTTCATTACTAAAGTAAATAATATTTTCACCGTATGTAAAATCTATAGGTTTTTCAGATAACCAAATCAAGTTACCTGAGTACTGAGAACTTTCTATTACCGAAATTCTCTCTACATCTTCAAACAGTTCAGAAATAGTTATTTTGAATAAGTTTTTACACACTATACGGTTTAATGAAAGAACTAAAGAAAAGTCATCATGATTTGTTATGTATATTTTTTCTAGATTGTTTTCTGTATACAATTTATTGATTAACTGGTATTTCCAGTAACTGACTGTGTGCCCATCTACAACAACTGATGATTTATTCATTATGAACTAGTTTATTTAACTAAACGAACTATTTAAACTAAATGTTTTTTATGCCAAGTTATGATGTGGTCAAACCTTTGTTTTCTATGAACAGGTGTACCTGATCTTGAAAGCTCATGGCTTTCACCTGGAAAACGTAACATAGCTGTTTCGATACCTCTTTTTTTCAAGTTTGAGAAGAGTTGTTCGGCTTGCTCTATTGGACACCTATAGTCTTCTTGAGAGTGGATTATTAAAGTCGGCGTTTTAATATTTGACGCATATGTCATAGGACTTTTTTTTCTGTATAGGTCTATATTTTTCGACATGTCATCTAGCAGGTACATTTCTGGGAAACCTATTCCAATATCAGATGTTCCAACCATAGTTTCCCAATTAAGAAGAGCACGTTCAACAATTGCAGATTGAAAAGCATTTGGATTATGACTAATTATCCAAGATGTCATAAATCCACCGTAAGATCCACCCATTATGCCATCTTTTTTATTGGTTATTCCCATTACTTTTTTCATTTTCTTAAATGAAGTAAGAACATCGTGCATATCATTTACACCCCACTTGTTTCCACAAACATCTCTTAAGAATTCATGACCTCTTCCAGCAGAACCTCTTGGATTACAAGCGATTACATTAAATCCTGCAGAGGCGTAAGTTTGAAACTCATCAAAAAATGTAAATCCATATTGGCTTGCAGGCCCACCATGAATGTTTAAGATTGTAGGCTTGTCTTTTCCTACAAATATTCCCCATGTGTCAATCTCTGACTTACCTGTATCAATTCTTTCATATATGCAATCTCTTGTTCTAACGTTTTGAACAAAAGAATCATTGGCTTTCGATATTTTATTTAGCTCTCCTTCTATCAGTTCATATACCTCGTCAGGACTTGAAAACGAGTTTGCTATAACATAAGTATTCCCATTGCTAAAGGCAAAGTCTTTGATAGTGATATTTTGGTCAATTAAGTCAATTTTTTCATTTCCATTTCTTAGTAGTGTTTTTCCAGAGTCTTCATATAGAAAATAAAGAATAGATTCGTGCACTTCCGCTTTAACTATATTTCTATCAAACAATCTGTATTTAAAGGAAACTTTTCCTGATTGAGAGAATTTTAAAATTGTAGTATTGGTAGGCCATTCAAACCTATTCCTTAAGCCAACAGCATGAAGTTCGTCCTCATAGTAAAACAAATTTCCCATCATGCCTTTTGTAAATATATCTACAATTTTTTTATTTTTTAAATATCCAATTCTTTCTTCAAGCATTGTGCCTTTTGAATTGTGCTTGTCATAAGAGAAAGTAAGTACACCATTATTTTCTACTAAAGAATCAATTGAAATGATATTATGTTTATCACCGTCTACAACCTTATTAGATTTACCGGTTTGAAGATTAACTTTGTAGACATTTCCTCTTTTGTTATAGATGATTCCTCTTGTATCAAATCTAAAAGGAAGATTTTCGTAGTACATAGGCTCTGAATCTTTTGATTCAATATTCTTAAATTCCTCATTCCACTCACTAGTAATAACATATAG
>ENA-OSEY01001205-OSEY01001205.1-marine-metagenome-genome-assembly--contig:-NODE-1205-length-18267-cov-18.714733_pt1 | contig 18267 bp, 16 predicted proteins | sample MGYA00248465_ERZ534230 | MGnify/ENA primary metagenome ERZ534230 (study PRJEB26409, sample SAMN06344110) | marine metagenome | isolation source: Sea water from surface | place: Atlantic Ocean:Southern...
GAACTTAATACTAAAGTGAGTTCGTCAAAAATTGCACACGAAACATTAAATGTTTCAATAGAAAAAGATGATTTAAAAGAAGTTCTTTTATTTTTAAAATCAAATCCTGATATGAAATTTAAGCAGTTGATAGATATAACTGCAGTAGATTACCCAAATAAAAAAAATAGATTTAGAATGATTTATTTGTTGCTTAGCCATGAGTTTAACAAAAGAATAATTGTTGATTTTCCGTTAAACGAAAATGAAAAAGTTTTTTCAATCACAGGTATTTTTCCATCAGCAAATTGGATGGAACGAGAAGTTTTTGACATGTATGGTATTGATTTTCAAGATCATCCAGACCTAAGAAGAATTTTGACAGACTATGAATTTGAAGGATATCCATTAAGAAAAGATTTTCCAATTACTGGGCATAAAGAGGTTAGATATAGCGAGGAGAAAAAAAAGGTAATTTATGAACCAGTAAAATTAGAACAGGACTATAGAAATTTTGATTATAATAGTCCATGGCAAGGAACTGAATACATTAAAGAAATTAAAAAAAACAATGAGTAAACAAACAAAGACACTTAATCTTAATTTTGGACCACAACACCCAGCTGCGCACGGAGTTTTAAGATTGATATTGGAGCTGGATGGAGAGATTGTAGAAAAAGCCGACCCCCATATTGGTTTGCTTCATAGAGGTACAGAAAAATTGATTGAGAATAAAACGTATTCTCAAGCAATACCTTATTTTGATAGACTTGATTACGTGGCACCAATGAATCAAGAGCATGCTTTTGCTTTAGCTATAGAAAAAATTTTAGATATCGAAGTCCCAATTAGAGGTCAATACATTAGAGTTATATTTTGTGAGATTGGTCGAATATTAAGCCACATATTAAACATTACTACTCAAGCTTTAGATGTAGGCGCCTTAACTCCTTCATTATGGGGTTTCGAGGAGCGAGAAAAACTTATGGAATTTTATGAGAGAGTCTCAGGATCGAGATTACATGCAAATTATTTTAGACCAGGAGGTGTACACCAAGACTTACCAAGAGGTCTAGATGCTGATATTTTAAAATTTTGTAATGAGTTTCCAAAAATTATAGATGATTTAGAGACTTTACTTACTGATAACAGAATTTTTAAACAAAGAAATGTCGATATTGGAATAGTTTCAAAAGATGATGCATTAGATTATTCATTCTCAGGTGTAATGATGAGAGGTTCAGGTGTTGCTTGGGATTTAAGAAAATCTCAACCTTACGATTGTTACGAACAGTTATCATTTAAAGTGCCAATTGGAAAAAATGGAGATTGTTATGACAGATATCTTTGTAGAGTTGAAGAAATGAGAGAAAGTGTAAAAATAATTAAACAATGTTTAGAACAGTTACCAAAAGGACCTGTAAAATCTCAAGATAATAAGATCACTCCTCCACCTAAAAAAGAAATAAAAGAGTCGATGGAAGCATTAATTCATCATTTTAAATTATTTACAGAAGGCTACAGAGTAAAAAAAGATGAGATTTATACTGCAGTAGAAGCACCCAAGGGTGAATTTGGTGTTTACTTAATTTCTGATGGTTCAAGCAAACCATATAAATGTAAAATCAGAGCACCTGGATTCTCTCATCTTCAAGCAATGGATTATTTAATTAAAGGACATATGTTAGCTGATGTACCAGCTGTATTAGGTTCATTAGATATTGTGTTCGGGGAAATAGACAGATGAGTTTAAAAAAAATTTCAAAAGATCAACCTGATAAATTTGAATTTGATCAACAAAGTTTAGAAGCTGCAAAAAAAATTTTATCAAATTATCCTAAGGGAAAAGAGAAAAGTGCCGTGATGGCTTTATTGTATATTGCTCAAAGGCAAAACAATAACTGGATACCTTTATCAGCAATTAAATATATAGCTAAGTTTTTAAATATGCCTTACATCAAAGTCTACGAAGTAGCCACTTTCTACTCAATGTATAATCTTTCACCTGTAGGGAATTTTCATGTCCAAATTTGTACTACAACTCCCTGTATGATCAGAGGAGCATACAAGATTGTAGATGTATGTAAAAAAAAGATATCTGAAAAAGAAAATGTATTATCTGAAAATGGAAATTGTTCTTGGACAGAGGTAGAATGTCTTGGTGCCTGTATTAATGCTCCAATGATGCAAATTAACAATGATTATTATGAAGATTTAGATATAAGACAAAGTGAAAAAATTATCGATGAAGTGCTTTTGGGTAAAAAACCAAAACCAGGATCTTATAGAGGGAGAATTAACTCAGAACCTGAAAATAACAGAAAAACATTATTGGATTTAAAAAATGCTTAAAGACGAAGATAGAATATTTAAAAACCTGTATAATGATTTAGGAGCTGACTTAAACTCTTCAAAAAAAAGAGGTGATTGGACAAATACTAAAGATTTATGTGAAAAAGGTAGAGACTGGATTATTGATGAGATTAAAAAATCAGAATTAAGAGGGAGAGGTGGCGCAGGTTTCCCTACTGGGTTAAAATGGTCATTTGCACCTAAGGAAGTTGGATCAAGGCCTCACTACCTTGTAATTAATGCAGATGAGTCTGAACCTGGAACTTGCAAAGATAGGGATATTCTAAGATTTGAACCTCATAAACTTTTAGAAGGTTGTTTAATTGCGGCCTACGCTGTTAACTCGCATAAATGTTATATTTACTTAAGAGGTGAATATTACAACGAAGGTATAGAATTACAAAAAGCTATTGATGAGGCTTATAAAGATAATTTAATTGGCAAAAATGCTTCTGGAACTGGTTGGGATTTAGATATTTACATTCATTATGGAGCTGGAGCTTACATATGTGGTGAAGAGACAGCTTTGCTTGAAAGTATTGAGGGTAACAAAGGTCAACCAAGATTAAAACCACCTTTTCCTGCGCTAGTTGGATTATATGGTTGTCCAACTATAGTTAATAATGTTGAAACTGTTTCAGTTGTTCCTACAATTTTGAGAAAAGGTTCTAAATGGTTTGCATCATTAGGCAAACCAAAAAATACTGGTACTAAAATTTTTTGTATTTCTGGAAATGTAAACAAACCTTGTAATGTTGAAGAGGAAATGGGAGTTCCTTTGAAAGATTTAATTGAAACCCACGCAGGTGGAGTAGTAGGTGGATGGGAAAATTTACAAGCAGTTATACCAGGTGGTTCTTCAATGCCCTTGTTAAATAAAGAAATTTCAGAAAAGATAACTATGGATTTTGACTCATTGGTTGAAAATAAAAGTGGGTTAGGGACCGCAGGAATAGTCGTAATTAATAAAGATCAAGATATTATTAAATGTTTTGCAAGAATAGCGCGATTTTATAAACATGAAAGTTGTGGTCAATGTACTCCTTGTAGAGAAGGTTCAGGTTGGATGTGGAGAATTTTAGAAAGAATGGCTAAAGGAGAAGCATCGAGAGAGGAAGTTGAAATGTTATTTGATGTTACAAAACAGATTGAAGGTCATACCATTTGTGCTTTTGGAGAAGGATCTGCTTGGCCAGTTCAAGGTCTTTTAAGAAATTTCAAAAAAGAGATTATAAAAAGAAATAATTTTGATCCATTAATTAAGTCAAATAAAGATATCCCATACCTAGTAGATCAACACTTATTAGAAAAAGATAATGCCCAAAATAAAAGTTAACAATAACGAATTAGAAGTAGAAGATGGCTTAACGGTTTTGCAGGCATGTGAACAAGCTGGAGCTGAAATACCAAGATTTTGTTATCATGAAAAACTTTCAATAGCAGGAAACTGTAGAATGTGCCTAGTTGAGATTGAAAAATCCCCAAAACCAGTTGCATCTTGCGCAATGCCTGTAGCGGATGGAATGAACATTAAAACAAATACTGAATTTGTTGAAAAAGCAAGAAAAGGCGTTATGGAATTTTTATTAGCAAATCACCCGCTCGACTGTCCAGTTTGTGATCAAGGAGGTGAATGCGATCTGCAAGATCAATCAATGTTTTATGGAATTGATAAATCAAGATTTAAAGAAAATAAAAGATTTGTACCTGAAAAATATATGGGTCCATTAATCAAAACTCAAATGACAAGATGTATTCACTGCACAAGGTGTATAAGATTTGCGACCGAGGTTGCTGGTGTTTCGGAGATTGGAGCAATTGGTAGAGGAGAAGATACTCAAATAACTACATACTTGGAAAAATCCATGGAGTCAGAGTTATCAGGCAATGTTATCGATTTGTGCCCAGTTGGCGCATTAACATCGAAGCCATACGTTTTTGAAGCTAGACCATGGGAATTAAAAAAAACAGAGTCGATCGATGTTATGGACGCAGTTGGTTCAAATATAAGAATTGATACATATGGTTGGGAAGTAAAACGTATACTTCCAAAGATTAACGAAAGCATTAATGAAGAGTGGATATCAGATAAAACTCGTTATGCATGTGATGGTTTAAAATATCAAAGACTTGATACTCCTTATATTAGATCTAATGATGGTTTTAAAAAAATTTCATGGGAAGATGCTTATGGGACCTTAACTGATAAAATCAAAAGCACAAATCCTGATAAAATTGGATGTATAACTGGTGATCTTACGAATATGGAAACTCTATTTTCTGTTAAAGAGCTTTTTAATAAAATTTTGAACTGTAAAAACTTGGACTCAAGACCTGTAAAAACTTATGTAAACAATAGTTCACGAACCAATTATATTTTTAATACCCAAATTTCAAATATAGAAAAATCAGATTTTATTCTTTTGGTTGGGACTAATCCACGTCATGAAGCAACAATTTTGAATTCAAGAATACGAAAAAGTTATTTAAAGAATAATATGGAAATTTATTCTTTGAATGATGTTGGGGATTTAACATATCCATATAAAGTAATATCAAGCAACACTGATGAGTTAAAAAAAATAATTTTAAATGAACACGAAGTCTCAAAAAAAATAATTTCTGCAAAAAATCCTATTGTTATTTTTGGACAATCAGCTCTTAAACTTAACTCCTCAGGGTACTTATTTGAGGGAATGAAAAAATTTTTATCAGAAAATAATAAAATAAACGATGACTGGAATGCTTTAAACGTCCTTTCTAATAATGCATCAACTGTTGGTGCATATGATTTGGATATTTTAGACAACGAAACTATAGATAATGTGTTATCAAATCAATTTGAATTAGTCTTCTTATTTGGTCAGGATAATTTGAATATCAAAAAGAAAAATGAATTTATTGTCTATATAGGAACTCATGGTGACAGAGGAGCTGAAATGGCAGATCTAATATTGCCTAGCGCGGCATATACAGAGCAAGATGGATATTACACTAATCTTGAAGGTAACTTACAATTAGCTTTTAAGGCTTCCTATCCACCTGGTGAAGCAAAGGAAGATTGGGAAATTGTTAATGAAGTATCAAAGAAGCTTAAGGGCAAAAGTCTTTATACAAATAAACAAGAACTTATAGATAATCTTTTAAATTATCTTAATCAAAAAACAAAAAAAAACGGTGAAACAGTTAAAAATGATTTCATAAAAGAAGAAATTTTCGTCGATAAAATTGATTATTATTTTACTAACGTTATAGCAAGATCTTCAAAGACAATGGCAGAATGCAGAAATTTAAAACTTGTTTCTTTGAAAACTGGAACTGACGGTTAAATGGAATACATAGTTTTATTATTTTCTGAAATTTACAAAATACTTTATGTTTTAATTCCTGTTCTTGTATCAGTAGCAATGATTGTGTGGCTTGATAGAAGAATTTGGGCTTTTGTTCAAAAAAGACGAGGGCCAAATGTAGTAGGTCCTTTCGGTTTATTTCAAACTTTGGCAGACGCGCTCAAATATATCTTCAAAGAAATTATAATACCTGCAAGTTCGAATAAAATTATATTTATTTTAGCCCCAATAGTTACAATGACTTTAGCCCTTATTGCATGGGCAGTAATTCCTTTCAGTGAAGATTATGTTTTGGCTGACATAAATGTTGGTATCCTTTATATATTTGCAATTTCATCTTTGGGTGTTTATGGAATAATAATGGGTGGCTGGGCCTCAAATTCAAAGTATCCATTTTTAGGCTCAATAAGATCTGCTGCACAAATGGTCTCTTATGAAGTTTCTATCGGAGTAATAATCATAAATGTTTTATTGTGCGTTGGTTCGTTAAACTTAAGTGATATAGTTTTAGCTCAAGAGAAAATTTGGTTTGTAATTCCTTTATTCCCAATGTTTGTGATTTTCTTTATTTCATCGCTTGCAGAGACAAATAGACCACCATTTGATTTACCTGAAGCAGAGGCTGAATTAGTTGCGGGTTATCAAACCGAGTATAGCGGCATGATGTATGCAATGTTTTGGTTGGGCGAATATGCAAATATTTTGCTGATGTGTGCACTTGGGTCAATTCTTTTTCTGGGAGGCTGGTTAGCACCAATGGATATCCCATTGTTTGATATAGTGCCTCCACCGGTGTGGCTAATATTAAAAATTTTATTTTTGTTTGTTTTGTTCGCACTTATAAAAGCTATTGTGCCAAGATATAGATACGATCAACTTATGAGGCTCGGATGGAAGGTTTTTCTGCCTTTCTCTTTAATTTGGGTGGTATTAACTTCTGGTTATTTATTATATTTTGACTTATTACCTGTATATTAAACTATGAATATAATTCGAATATTTAAAACAGTATTTTTAATTGATTTTTTAACAGGCTTATTGATAGCTATTAAAGAGTCATTTAAACCAAAAAAGACTCTTAATTATCCTTTTGAAAAAGGCAAGATTTCACCACGATATAGGGGAGAGCATGCCTTAAGAAGATATCCAAACGGTGAGGAAAGATGTATAGCATGTAAACTTTGTGAAGCTGTTTGTCCAGCTCAAGCAATAACAATAGAGTCTACAGCTAGAGAAGACGGAAGTAGAAAAACGACAAGATACGATATTGATATGCTAAAATGTATCTATTGTGGTTTGTGTGAAGAGTCGTGTCCGGTTGATGCTATAGTGCAAGGTCCTAACTTTGAATTTGCAACACATACTAGGGAAGAACTTTACTACAATAAAGAAAAGCTTTTAGAAAATGGAGATAGATGGGAGAATGTTTTAGCTGCAAATATAAAAGCTGATAACCCGTATAGATAATAGCAAATGTTAGCACACGCTATATTTTTTTATTTTTTTTCATTTGTTGCAATAATCTCTGCAATAATGGTAACTGCCTCAAAGAACACTGTTCATTCTGTTTTCTTTCTTATATTAGATTTTATATCGATTTCATGCCTTTTTATTATGATAGGTGCAGAATTTTTAGGAATGATAATGTTAATTGTTTATGTTGGAGCAGTTGCAGTTTTATTTTTATTTGTAGTTATGATGTTAAATGTTGCTCAGCAAAAAAATCAATGGTTCAAATCAAGTGAAACAAGCACTCATATACCTGTAGGACTAATTGTAAGTTTGATTATTTTTTTTGAATTAATAATCGTAATTGGAGGATGGAAATACAAACCTGACATTATCAAAAACTTTTCTGATAGTCTGATTTCAAATTCTACAAATACTCATACTATAGGGAGCGTATTATATACAGAATACATTCATCTATTTCAAATTTCAGGGATGATATTACTTGTGGCCATGATTGGAGCAATCGTTCTCACATTTAGGAAAAGAGAAGGAGTTAAAAGACAAAATTATTTTAGCCAAATATCTAGAGAAAAAAATCAAGGTGTTGAGCTAGTAGAAGTTAAATCAAATGAAGGGGTTAAAATAGATGTTTGAAGTTTCCCTTGGGCATTATCTGACATTAGGGGCAATCATTTTTACTATTGGTGTAATTGGAATATTCTTAAATAGAAAAAATGTAATTGTTATTTTAATGAGTATTGAATTAATATTGTTGGCAGTAAATATCAATCTAGTATCTTTTTCAATATTTCTTCAAGACTTATCCGGTCAAATATTTACTTTATTTATTTTAACTGTTGCAGCAGCAGAAGCGGCTATCGGTTTAGCAATAATAGTAGTCTATTACCGTAACGCAGGAACAATAAGAGTCGAAGAAATTGAAAATTTAAAAGGTTAATATGGAATATTTCATAGTTTTTCTACCATTGCTTGGTGCATTTATTGCTGGTTTTTTTGGTAATAAATTTGACCAAAAATATTCCCAATTTATGACAAGTCTTTTTGTCAGTATTTCTTCTATCCTTTCAATAATAGTATTTTTAAAAGTATTAAATTATGGATACTCAAATAATTTATTAATTTCTAGTTGGATAAACTCAGGTACTTTAAATGTAAATTGGTCCATAAAAGTAGATGCACTATCCTCACTCATGATGGTTGTGGTAACGCTTGTTTCAGCGTTGGTTCATATCTACTCAATTGGTTATATGTCTCACGATCCTCACAAACCGAGGTTCATGTCTTATTTATCTTTATTTACATTTGCAATGTTAGTGCTGGTTACTTCAGACAATTTTTTACAATTATTCTTTGGGTGGGAAGGAGTAGGTCTCTGTTCGTATTTTTTAATTGGTTTTTGGTTTAAAAAAAAAGCTGCTAATGCGGCCGCCATTAAAGCTTTCGTAGTTAATAGAGTTGGAGATTTTGGTTTTGCTCTTGGTATTTTTTTAATTTTTTATTATTTTGGAACAGTTAGTTACGATGAAGTATTCAGTCAAATTCAAACCTTGAATGCAAAAAATATAAATTTTCTTGGTTTTGAATTTAAATCAATAGATCTAATTTGTATATTGTTATTTATAGGCGCGATGGGAAAATCAGCCCAGATTTTTTTACACACTTGGTTACCCGATGCAATGGAAGGACCAACACCTGTATCTGCATTAATCCATGCTGCAACAATGGTTACTGCAGGTGTTTTTTTAGTTGTAAGATGTTCTCCTATTTATGAATATTCAGAATTAGCACTCAATATAATTACTGTTATTGGAATGAGTACAGCTTTTTTTGCTGCTACAATTGCATTAGTCCAAACCGATATAAAAAAGATAATTGCTTATTCAACATGTAGCCAGCTTGGATATATGTTTTTTGCAACTGGTGTAGGCGCATACAACGTTGCAATGTTTCATCTATTTACTCATGCTTTTTTTAAGGCTTTACTTTTTTTAGGAGCTGGTTCTGTAATACACTCTTTCAAAGATGAACAGGATATCGAAAAAATGGGTGGGGTATATAAAAAGATCCCTTACACTTATGCCTTAATGCTGGTAGGCACATTAGCTTTGACTGGCTTCCCTTTTTTATCTGGTTTTTATTCTAAAGATGCAATTATTGAATTTGCGTATTTAAGAGGAAACGTAACTGGTATTTATGCAGCTGGTATTGGAATTGTTACTGCTATGTTAACAGCAATTTACTCATGGAGATTATTTTTTAAAACTTTTCATGGAAATTATAATAATCAAGAAGTCAAATACGAAAAAATTCATGAGTCACCGGCGGTGATGATTTTGCCACTTATAGTTCTTGGTTTAGGGTCAATTTTTGCCGGTTTCTTTTTCAAAGATCTATTAATAGGCAATCAAAGTAGTGTTAATTTTTGGGGAGAGTCTATTAAATTTTTAGAGCCATTAAGTGAAGATCATCCACCGCTGTGGTTTATTTTGTTGACCCCGACTATAGTTACTTTAAGCATACCGATTTCTTACTACTTATTTTTGAAGGATAAGAGTGTATTAGAAAATTTTACAAAAACTAATTATCCATTAATAAATTTTTTAAAAAAGAAATGGTATTTTGATGAGCTTTATTCTTATATCTTTGTAGAACCTTGTAAAAAATTAGGTCTATTTTTTTGGAAAAAGATTGACGGTTTAACAATAGATAGATTTGGACCAGATGGTATTTCAAATCTTATTAAAGGCTTGTCGATTAAGGCGGTTAAATTTCAGAACGGTTTTATTTATCAATACGCATTTATAATGTTGATTGGCTTTTCTTTAATACTAACTTACTTGATTATTAAATGATGAATTTCCCAATTATTTCTTCACTAATTCTTTTGCCTTCAATTGGCGCATTATTTCTTTTTTTCATTAACTCAAAAAATATTACTGGTATCAAGTATGTTTCTTTATTTGTATCAATTATTAATTTTTTAATATCTATTTACTTATGGTTAATTTTTGATCAATCTAGTTATGAATTTCAGTTTGTAGAAAGTAGAGTTTGGATAAAAGATTTTATTAATTACAAAGTTGGAGTAGATGGAATTTCAATATTATTTATCATTTTAACTACTTTCATAACCCCACTTTGTATTTTGTCAGTTAACTCATCTATAAAGAATAGACTTAAAGAATTTTTAATAGCAATCTTATTAATGGAAACTCTAATGATTGGAGTTTTTTGCTCTTTAGATTTGGTAATTTTCTACTTATTTTTTGAGGGAGGTTTAATACCAATGTTTTTAATCATTGGTATTTGGGGAGGTGAAAGACGTGTGTATTCTGCATTCAAGTTTTTTTTATTTACTCTTCTTGGTTCAGTTTTAATGTTAATAGCGGTAATATCTATTTATTGGATAGCAGGCACAACCGATGTAGAAGAACTTTATAAGTTAGGCATTGATCCAAAATATCAAAACTTACTCTGGTTAGCATTCTTTTCATCTTTTGCAGTAAAAACACCAATGTGGCCAGTACATACTTGGCTGCCTGACGCTCATGTTGAAGCACCAACCGCAGGTTCAGTTTTATTAGCAGCAATCTTACTTAAAATGGCAGGATATGGATTTATAAGATTTTCAATTGGACTATTTCCTGTTGCGTCAGAATATTTTGTTCCGTTTATTTTTGTTATTAGTTTAATTGCAATTATTTATACTTCGTTAGTTGCCTTAATGCAGGACGACATGAAAAAACTAATTGCGTACTCATCTGTAGCTCACATGGGTTTTGTAACATTGGGTTTGTTTACTTTCACTCAACAAGGTGTTGAGGGAGGAATATTTCAAATGATTAGTCATGGTATTGTATCTGCCGCACTCTTTTTCTCGGTAGGTGTTGTTTATGACCGAACTCACTCGAGACGTATCAATGATTATGGGGGCTTGGTAAATGTAATGCCAAAATATTCTATTTTGTTAATGGTGTTTGTTTTAGGGTCTTTAGGCTTACCAGGAACAACTGGTTTTATCGGTGAATTTTTAATTTTAATGGGAACATTTAAAAAAAGTTTTTTAGTGGCAGCAATAGCAAGTTTGGGTGTAATTTTAGGTGCAGCATATATGCTATGGCTTTACAAAAGAATTGTATTTGGAGAACTAACAAATCAAAAATTATTAAAAATAATTGATTTAAACAAAGTTGAGTTATCTATTCTTACATTATTAGCATTGAGTATAATCTTTTTTGGCTTCTATCCTGATCCATTTTCAAATACATATTCTGTATCAGTCGAGAACTTTTTAAATGAATATAATGATAAACTAAATAGCTATAACTTACAAAATCAATGATAAATCTTTTTTTTATATCTACAGAAATATTCTTATCATTATCAATTCTATTTCTATTATTGATTGGTGTATTTAAAAAAAACAGTGAATCATTTATTTACAATTTTTCTTGTATAATTTTACTTGTGGGACTTGCGATAAATATCAATTTAAATCCTCAATTCCCAATAGATCTATTTAATAACAGTTATAAAATCGATTATTTCACGACTTTAATCAAGTCAGTAATATTAATTTCTGCATTCCTTGTAATGCTATGTTCATTAAATTACGTCAAACAAAATGATATTTTAAAAATTGAGTATCCAATTTTAATTTTATCTTCAATTCTTGGTATGCTCGTAATGGTAAGTTCTAACGATTTAATAGTTTTTTATGTTGGTCTGGAACTACAATCTCTAGCATTATATGTGCTCGCAGCCTTCAAAAGAGATAATATTCTTTCTTCTGAGTCAGGCTTAAAATATTTTATATTAAGCGCACTGTCATCAGGATTATTACTGTATGGATGCTCTTTAATATATGGTTTTTCAAGCTCTACAAACTTTGATTTAATTTATCAAAACAGCGAGTCAATTGAATACGGTATAATTTTTGGAATAGTGTTTGTTTTAGTTGGGTTAGCATTTAAGATTACTGCTGTACCTTTTCACATGTGGGCCCCAGATGTTTATGATGGATCACCTACATCTGTCACAGTAATATTTGCAATTCTTCCAAAGATCGCTGCATTAACAGTGTTTATTAATTTTTTATACGGACCTTTCCTTGAAATGTTTGACCAATGGCAAGCAGTTATAATTTTTTTATCAATTGGTTCAATGGTGTTTGGGGCCGTAGCTGCGATTGGACAAAAAAAATTGAAAAGACTAATTGCTTATAGCTCAATAAGCCACATGGGGTTTGCACTCGCTGGTTTGAGTGTTGGAACAAACGAAGGTATTCAAAATTCAATAATATATTTAATTATATATCTAATAATGAATATAGCATTCTTCTGTTGTCTATTTATGCTTAAAAGAGAAAATCAATATTTCGATAAAGTTGAAGATCTTTCAGGTTTATCAAAGAATCATCCTTTATTATCACTTTCTATGATGATCATTTTATTCTCATTAGCAGGGATACCTCCATTAGCAGGTTTTTTTGCAAAGTTTTATATTTTTACGGCTGTAATTGAACAGTCTATGTATTTTTTAGCAATTGTAGGTTTGCTCTCAACGGTAATAGCAGCCTTTTATTATATAAGATTAATAAAGGTAATGTACTTCGATGAGCAGAGAGAAAAATATGACTTAAATCATAGCCTTGGTCTTAAAATGATACTTGTGGTCTCATCTACAATTATTCTTATTTATTTCATAAACCCAAACATAATTAATAATTTTGTCTCAAATATCACTATAATTTAATGAAGTTAAAAATTTTTAAATACAAAAAAGTAAAAAGCACTAACGATATTGCTATTAGAAAAATTAGGTCAGGTATTAAAAATGGAATAGTTACTAGTGATCTCCAAAGCTCTGGCAGAGGCAGGCATGGAAATAAATGGGTTTCCTATAAGGGCAATCTTTTCGTAACTATTTTCTTTTCAATTTCAAATAATCTAAATTTAAATAAGTTTAATTATAAAAATTGCCTTATAATAAAAAAGGTTTTATCAAGATATATAAAACACGATCTAAAAATAAAAAAACCAAACGACATCTTGTTTAAACAGTATAAAATTTGTGGAATTTTACAGGAAACAATTTTTTACAAGAATTTTAAATATTTATTAGTCGGGGTAGGCTTGAACTTATTAAAGAGTCCAAAATTAAAGAATTATAAAACAACAAGTGTGTATGAGATTACTAATAAAAAAGTTAATAGAGTTAGAATCCTAAATGAAATTAAATTAAACTATGAGTCAATCTAAGAAAAAAAATATTTTAGTAGGCGATATTGGTAATACTGAAACTAAAATTTTTTTTAGAAATAATAAGATTGAAAAAAAAATTGTCTTAAAAAGCAATGAAATAATTTATAGCAAGATTAAATCAAAAGTTTTATTTTTAAAAAAATTTAATATTAAAGACAAAGCCGTTTTTTGTAGTGTAGTTCCATCTAATTTTAAAATTATTAAGAAGGTATTTGAACGAGAGTTAAAAATTAAGATAATTGAATTAAAGAATATTTATAAAAACAAAATAATTAAATTGAAAGTTGATAAAAAACAAATTGGATCAGATAGACTGGCAAATGCAATCAGTGTTTTTAATAAAAAAAACAATTTTATAGTTGTAGATTTTGGAACAGCTACTACTTTTGATGTTGTCATAAGAGATGTCTATTGGGGTGGCATAATTGCTCCAGGAGTTAATCTTTCGTTAAAAAATTTAATATCAAAGGCAGAATTAATTCCAAAAATCAATTTAAATAAAACTAATATAGTAATTGGAAAAAATACCAAACAGGCAGTAGTGTCTGGTTTTTATTGGGGATATAGCGGTCTTATAGAGAAAATAATTTTAAAAATTTCGAAAATTACTAAAAAAAATTTTAAGATTATTTTAACTGGAGGTCTTGCGCATTTATTTAAAACAAATATAAGTTTTAAAGTTTTGGTTGACAAAAATCTTACAATAAAAGGATTAATAAAAGCTCATAAAATATTAAATAAATGAAAGATGAATTATTATTTTGTCCACTAGGTGGATCAGGTGAAATTGGCATGAACTTAAATCTGTTTGCTTATGGTAAACCAGAAAATCATAAGTGGATCATTGTAGATATTGGTGTTACTTTTGCCGATGATACAGTTCCTGGAATTGACTTAATTTATCCAGACCCTGGTTTTATCGTTGATAAAAAAGAGTCATTGCTTGGTATAGTTCTTACCCACGCTCACGAAGATCATATCGGAGCGATTTCACATATCTGGCCTGATCTTAAATGCAATATATATGCTACTCCATTTACTGCGGCTTTAGTAACTGAAAAGTTTAAGGAAAAGAAAATAGACATTCATCCTTTTTTAAAGATAGTAAATTTAAGAGGTAATATAAAACTTGGACCATTTGATATAGAGCTGATAACTATGACTCACTCCATTCTAGAACCCAATGGACTAAAAATTAATACTCCACTTGGCTGTGTATTACATACTGGTGATTGGAAGTGTGATCCAAACCCGTTAATTGGAGATGAAATAGATTCTAAAAAACTAAAGTCAATTGGTGATGAAGGAGTTTTGGCGATGATATGTGACTCAACAAATGTATTTAGTATCGGTAGATCAGGCTCGGAAATGGATGTAAGAAAAAATTTACTTAAAATATTTGAAAGGTTGAAAAAAAGAATAATAGTTACATGTTTTGCATCAAATGTGGCTAGAATGGAATCTATTTTCTTTTGTGCCCAGAAAACAGGAAGACAGATTTCTTTAGTAGGGAGGTCTATGCATAGAATTTTTAAAGCTGCTAGACAATGTGGTTATCTCAAAGATGTAATTGAACCTATTGATCCAAGGGATGCCAAAAAAATTTCAAGAGATAAAATAGTCTATTTATGCACTGGAACTCAAGGAGAACCTATGGGAGCAATGAGCAGAATATCGAATTTTACCCATCCAGATGTAGCAATTGAAAATGGCGACACTGCAATTTTTTCATCTAAAATAATACCTGGAAATGAAAAAAAACTTTCTAAATTACACAATCAATTAGTTATTGAAGGTATTGAAGTAATTACGGAAGAAGATGAATTTATACATGTATCCGGTCACCCTAATAGAGAAGAATTAAAAGATATGTATAATTGGATAAGACCAAAATCAGTAATACCAGTTCATGGAGAATACAGACATATGCAGGAGCACATTAATTTTGCTAAAGAAATGAAAATACCCAATCCAGTTAAAGTTATAAATGGGGATATTGTTAAATTAGCTCCAGCTGAAAAACCTTTTGTTTATGATAAAGCACCTGCAGGAAAAGTATATTTAGATGGAAACATCAGTGTTGAAGAGGACTCAAATTCTATTAAAGAACGTAAAAACCTTTCAATAAATGGGATGATGGAAGTAACTATTCTAGTCACACCAAAAGGAAATATTCATGATAGGCCAATTGTTACAGTAAAGGGGCTTCCAATAAATGATTTTGAAGACTTTAGATTTGGATTAGAAAATGAAATTGAAAAAACAGCCAGAACATTTTCTTTAACGAATAGCAGACAACAAGAAAATGCTATCGATGCTTTTAAAAGTGTTTGTAAAAAATATACAAAAAATAAAGTAGGCAAAAGACCTTTTACAAATATTAATATAGTTCAAATTTGATGAATTTAACTGGTTCGATTATTATATATGTTCTTATATGGTGGATAGTTTTCTTTTCGTTGCTGCCAGTAGATGTAGATCGAAATCAAAAAAATTTTGTGGAGGGTGTTGATCCTGGAGCTCCCGAAAACCCTAAATTAATAAAAAAACTAATATATACAACTTTGATTACATCAATAATTTTTATAGGTATATTTCTATTAGTAAAGTATGATTATCTTAATTTAAGGAATCTAATTACATAATGTTTTTATCAAAATCATTTATTCCATTATTAAAAAACTATCCCTCCGAGGCAAAAATTAAATCACACAAACTAATGTTGAGATTAGGAATGATTAAACAATCATCAGCAGGTATTTACTCTTGGCTTCCTCTTGGCTTTAAAGTGATGAAAAAAATTGAACAAATAGTCAGGGAGGAACAAAATAACATAGGTGCTCAAGAAATATTAATGCCAACTATACAGTCCTCTGAAATTTGGAAAGAAAGTGGAAGATATGAAGATTATGGAGAAGAGATGCTTAGAATTAAAGATAGGCAGAATAGAGAAATTTTATATGGCCCAACTAATGAAGAGTTAGTCACAGATATTTTTAGAAACAGTATAAAATCGTATAAATCACTTCCTCAATTATTGTATCATATTCAATGGAAATTTAGGGATGAGCTAAGACCAAGATTTGGGATAATGAGATGTAGAGAATTTTTTATGAAAGACGCGTATTCATTTGACCTAAGTGATGATGATGCAGAATTTTCATATAACAAATTTTTTCTATCATATTTAAAAACTTTTAAGAGATTAGAACTATCAGCAATACCGATGACAGCTGAAACGGGACCAATTGGTGGGAGTTTGTCACATGAATTTATTATCTTAGCTGAGACAGGTGAAAGTAAAATTTATACTGACAAAAGAATTTTTGAGGTAAATCACGATAATTATAAATTAGAAAAAGAGTCTCTAAAAAAACTTAGACTTGAGTATGACCAATTTTACGCTGTCACAGACGAGAAAATTGACAACAAGGAGTTCAACAACAAGGTTGATAAAAAAAATCAGTTAGAGACCAAAGGTATTGAAGTCGGTCATATTTTTTACTTTGGTGATAAGTATTCAAAACCAATGAATGCTGCTGTTGATAAAGATGGTAAAAAAATTTTTGTAAAAATGGGTTCTTATGGAATTGGAGTTTCAAGATTAGTTGGTGCCTTAATTGAGGCAAATTTTGATGAGAAAAATGAAGTTATGAAATGGCCAGTATCAGTTTCTCCTTTTGAGTGTGCAATTATTTGTTTTGCATCTAAAAATGATACCACAAGTATCGAAATGGGTATTAAAGTAAAAAATTTTTTAGAACAGAATAATATTGAAACAGTTTTAGACGATTCAGACGAAAATTTTTCAGGAAAGTTAAAAAAATTTAATTTAATTGGAATACCATTTCAAATTCTAATTGGAAAAAATCCTGATAAAAATAAAGTTGAGTTTAAAGAAGTGGGGAACGATAGCAAGATGATAAGTCTTGAAGAAGCCCTTAATTTCATTAAATCCAAAAAAATAAATTGATCTCAACTTTAGAAAAAAAAATAATTTTTAGATATCTTAAAACTAGAAAAAAAGATGGTTTTTTAAATATTATCACTTTATTTTCTTTCTTAGGCATAAGTTTAGGTGTGGCAGTTTTAATTATAGTTATGTCTGTAATGAACGGGTTTAGGTCAGAGTTAATAAACAAAATAACGAATTTCAACGCACATGTAATCGTAAAACCCTATGATAAGAAAATAGAGCAAAAAAAAATAGATAACGAGTTTTTACAAAATATATCTTCAAATTTGATATTAAGCAATAATGGAGAGGGAATACTTTTAAATGATGAAATTACTAAAGGTATTTTAGTTAGAGGCTATTCTGAAAATGACTTTCAAAAACTGAATATTGTAAATAATAAATATTTTAGAGGTGATAAAAAAATCTTAGAGAACAATATATCGATAGGGAGTGATTTAAGTTATGACCTCGAATTAAAAATTGGTGACCGAATTTCAATAATTTCACCTTCTGGTGAAAATACACTCATTGGATCCATACCTCGACAAAAAACTTTTAAAATAAGTTCTATATTTGATAGTAGGTTTGCTGAGTTTAATAATTCTGTTGTGTTTATTAATCTTAAAGATCTACAAGGCTTATTTGATTTAAAAAAAGAAAATAATTTCTTAGAGGTTTATTTATATAAACCTGACAAAATTGAGATTTATCGTGAAAAACTAATGTCGATTTTTACCGACGAATATATATTTACCTGGTCAGATTTAAACAAACCATTATTTTCTGCCTTAAAAGTAGAAAGAAATGTTATGTTCATAATATTATCTTTAATAATCATAGTTGCTGCTTTTAACATTATTTCGGGTCTTACTATTTTAGTAAAAAATAAAAC
>ENA-OSEY01001207-OSEY01001207.1-marine-metagenome-genome-assembly--contig:-NODE-1207-length-18256-cov-3.584796_pt1 | contig 18256 bp, 17 predicted proteins | sample MGYA00248465_ERZ534230 | MGnify/ENA primary metagenome ERZ534230 (study PRJEB26409, sample SAMN06344110) | marine metagenome | isolation source: Sea water from surface | place: Atlantic Ocean:Southern...
TGAACACCAAAAATCCATATCCGCGGAGTGGCCGAAAGGGATTTTCCCTCCTGCATCAACAATCATTTTTGGAGTGATACCCTCGTTTGAATCCTTTATGCCAATTAGTATGGACATTTCTTTACTTAGGTGCTTTGCTCTTTGAGAAAATATATAATTCACCTCTTCATTACCACTTAGGGCAATAATGCCCTTTCTGGTATCTGGCTCAGCTCTTTGAAGAGTCCTATCATCTAATGCATTTCCAAAAAAGACTTTAATGCCTTCATTTTCTGCTTTAAGGCATGCATTTGGATCTTCATCAATGCATATTATATCATTCCCTGCTCTTTTTAAAAGCCTTGAAAGCAGTCTAGAAATTTCATGTGCTCCTAAAATAATCCACCCTGATTGGCTTTTTCTTCTTAAATCTAGTTTTCCCGCAATGAACCCGCCAGTTAGACCTGCAAGTAGAACAGTTATTATAATTAATAGAAAAACCAAAGCTCTTAGCTGTGTGCCATCAAAACCATGCATTTCGAGTTCATATACAAATAAAGATGCGACAGCTGCTGCTACTATTCCTCTTGGCGCTATCCAAGATAGTAAAAGTTTTTGTTTTAAGTCTAAGCCGCTGTTTTCTGTACCAATAAAAACTGATAGTGGTCTAATTAAAAAAATTAGCATAAATACTGTCAAGACTCCTGCCATGCCCAGGTCAATTATTTGTTGAAGCCTTACATCAGCAGAAAGAAGGATAAAAAGCATTCCAATCATTAGTACTGTAAGTTGTTCTTTAAATTCTAAAAGGTCCTGCTGTATATATGTTTTTGAATTGCCTATTGTCATGCCGGCAATTGTTACAGCTGCAATGCCACTTTCAGGGCTAATGGTATTAGAAACTTGAAAAAGCGCAATGACCCAGCTAAGAATGAAGACATTTTCAAGGCCATCAGGAATTAAATCTCGAAATCGGAACATGACCGTTAATAGATACCCTCCTGAGATACCTAGAATAGCACCTACTCCCAGTCGAGAAACTATATGATAGAGCCCGGTTAAAAAGGATAATCCAGAAGGGCTTATGGCTATCTCTAGAGCTACTACAGCAACAATAGCTCCAATTGCATCTAATAAGATTCCTTCTGCCTCTAATATAGTGCTAACACCATGATGGACTCTGATCCTTTTCAAAAGAGGCGTAATCACAGTGGGTCCTGTAACAACTATCAAAGTCCCAAATAATATTGATGTTCTAAAATCCCAACCAAGTACAACTATTGTAATAAAAGTGCCGCCAATGAGTGTTACTATTGCGCCTTTGATTATCAAACCTCTTATAGCTCTTCTTTCTCTCAAAATTCTACTTATTCTTAAATTCATTCCGCCTTCAAAAAGAATGATTGCGACTGCAAATCCAACAAGAATGTGTAACCCTGGTCCAATTGATGTAGGATCTATCCAATTAAGACCATCAGGACCAAATAAAATACCAGATAACAAAAGAAGCACAATCCCTGGCAAGCGAAGATGTTTCGAACCTACTTGAGCGAGCATGCCCAGCACCATTGCTAGTCCAATTGTCAGAGCAGGGTTATGCATTAACCATTTAGTTTTTAAGTCCGATTTCTAAAAGTCGTTCTTTTAGATAAGATCCTGCTGTATAATTTTCGGATAGCTGGACATCATCTCTAGGGTGCAAAAATAAGGGCATAGAATAGCGGCTATCATTTTTTACATTGTTTGATGGATTAACTACTCTATGTGTTGTTGATGGATAATACCCACCAGATGCTTCTTTCAACATATCACCAACATTTACAATTATTGTGCCTGGATCCGTAGATATTTTATGCCAATTACCGTTTTTATCTTGAGCTTCAAGACCGGGCCTAGTACCAGCCACCAATAATGTGATTAAATTTATATCTTCATGAGGTGCTGCTCTTAAAGATTTATTGTTTTCTGAACCTGAAAATGGGGGGTAATGTATAATTCTTAGCAGATTTGTACGGCTGCCCTTAATCATATTGTTTAAGGGCACACTGAATTTAGATTGAATGTCTGCAGGCGTATTTTGCTCCACCCATTCTAAAAGAAGAGAGGTTACATCTACTAAACTATTATAAAGCACTCTGGTAGAATTAGAAACAGTAGAAGGTACTTTTCCCCATGGATAGAAATGAAAAAATTCTTTATGATCTTTTGCACTATAACCTTTTGCATTTTCAGTGCCTAAGGGGAAATATCCATCTTGTTTTTGGGGGTCAAATAAATATTCAAATTTTGAATCAGAGTTGAAAAATTGTTTCCACTCGTTGTAGACACGTTCCATTAATGAAAGGTCAATTGGATGGTCAGTAATGACTCCAAAACCAGTTTCTTTTAAAGATTTTGTAAACGCAGCAGGAGCATATTTATCATTAAAACGAATTTTTGCTACATTCATCTAAAAAATTAAAGAACTAATCCATTGCTATCAATTCTATATTTGCCTCTGAAGCATATTTAATAATTCTATCATCTCTGTAAAACTCATCATAGTATATTTTATTTATACCAGAGTTCGCTATGAGCTTAAAACAGTTATAGCATGGTGATGCTGTAACAAAGATTTCTGAGCCATTTATACTAACACCATTTTTTGCTGCTTGTACAATTGCATTTGCTTCAGCATGGGTGGTTCTCACACAATGGCCATCTACCATTTCATGTCCAATGTCGTCACAATGTTTTAGTCCTTTAATACTACCATTATAACCTGTGGATAGAATTGTTTTGTCTCTAACGATCACAGCTCCAACATGTTTACGGTCGCAGGTAGAACGAGTGGCGACCTCTTTAGCAATGTTCATAAAGTACGTTTTCCAGCTGACACGTTCACTCATATATTTTATTTCACTCTATTGAAAATTTTTACTGCGTGACGTGGTTCGCCAAAATAAATTTTGTCTGCTACTTGAGCAAGGTTTGCTACGATGATTAAATAGGCCCATGTGGGGACTGGTACCCCCGCACAGCCTTTAATGATTACTTTTTCATCACTAAATATTTCAAAGTTCATCAGGTTTATTTTCTCTCTAAAAGATTTCTCTTTTATGATGCCATCATCAAGGAAATCTTCTAATAAAATGGTTTTCATTTTAAAAGTACTTAATTGTTGAATTGATCGAATCTACTAATTTATCAATGTCAGAAAAATTATTATAAATGTAAAAACTAATCCTAGCTGTAGATGTTTCATTAAGGGTTTCTAATAAAGGCTGTGCACAATGATGGCCAACCCTTAAACATATTTTATCTTCATTTAAAAATTGAGCTAGATCTTGCGGGTGTACTCCGCCAATATTAAAACTTATTACGCCACCTCTTTTTTTTGGATTGCCATGTATGTAAATGTTTGGAATACTTTGAAGTTTTTCTAATGCATACGAAGTTAAAGTATCCTCGTAATTACGGACGTTATCCATACCAATATCTTTAAGGTATTTAACAGCTGCACCGAGTCCTATTGCTTGAATGTAGTTTGGCGTACCTGCCTCAAACTTATATGGTACTTCATTCCAGGTAGAGTTGTCGAGCGTTACTTTTTCAATCATTTCACCACCACTTAAAAAAGGTTCTAAATCATTTAATAAATTCAATTTTCCCCAAAGTACTCCAACTCCAGTCGGTCCCAACATTTTGTGTCCAGAAAATGCTAGGAAGTCACATCCAAGATCTTGTACATCTACAGGCATATGTGAAACGCTTTGAGCTCCGTCAATAATAAAAATTGCTCCGATTGATTTAACTATTTTTGCAATTTTTTTGATTGGATTAATTGTACCAAGAACATTTGACATGTGTGTAATAGATACTATCTTGGTCTTATTTGTAAAATACTGCTCTATCTTAGATAAGTCTAAATCTCCAGAATCTGTCAAAGGTAGATATTTTAATTGGGCGCCGCATCTTTTTGCTAACTGCTGCCAAGGTACAATGTTTGCATGATGTTCCATATGACTAAGCAATATTTCATCACCCTTTTGAATTTTTTTCTCAAGTGAATAAGATAATAGATTTATTGATTCAGTAGCACCGCCAGTAAAAATTACTTCTTTTGATGAATATGCATTTATAAAGTTAGATATAGTTTCCCTTGAAGACTCATAAAGCTCAGTTGATCTTGAACCAAGATCATACAGAGCCCTGTGAACATTTGCATTCGAACTTTCATACGCCTTTTTTATTGTGTCTAAAACAATTTTTGGTTTTTGAGAAGTTGATGCACTATCAAGGTATATTAGCTTCTCATCATCGAATATGGGGAAATCGGTTTTTTGTATTAAACTTGTCATTCGCTTTTTAGAACATGCCTAATTCAAGTTGTGCAGCTTCGGACATCATTCCTTGGTTCCATTGCGGTTCCCAAACTAGTTCAACTTTAACGCTTTTAACACTATTCAACGCGCTAACTTTCCTTTCTACTTCATCAGCTATTACTGGGCCCATGCCACATCCCGGTGCTGTTAATGTCATCATTATTGTAATATTTTTTTCACCATCTTCTTCATTTTTTATATTCAAATCATATATCAACCCGAGCTCAACGATGTTTACTGGAATTTCTGGGTCATAACATGTTTTCAACTGATCCCAAACTAATTGTTCTGAAAAACTAGAACCAGCAGAATGGTGTAAATCTTCCTCAACTTTTATACCGAGAGCATCAGCATTATCCGAAGAAATCTGTGCCATATTTCCATTGATTATAACCGTATGGTTCCCGCCTAATGATTGTGTAATTTGAACTAAATTACCTTCAGCTAGCGTTACCTTATCACCCGATGGTACCATATTTGCTTCAACATCTCTTAATAATCTTATACTTTTTTTTGTTTCGTTCATCACATACTCATTTCATGAATTTTTTTAACAGCACTAGCAAATCCGTTAGTCCGTTGAACTGTAATTAAACCGGATAAACCTATGCTATTTAAGATATCTGAGTGGCTTATAGATAAGATTTCTTCTGACTTTTGACCACTAAAAATTTTGCAGAGTAGGGATAACAAACCTTTGACTATTAAAGCATCTGAATCACAAGTGAAGAAATAATTATCATCTCTTTTTTCAAAAATGATCCAAGCCTGCGATGTGCAGCCTGGAATTTTTGATTGGTCTGTACGTTGAACTTCTGGTATTCCATCATAATCTTTTGCGATATCCATTAGTTGCGATAGCTTATCTTTTGGATCATCAAAAATATCAAAAAGATCTTCTATTTCATTTAATGCTTTTTCAATACTCATGATTAATTATAATATCTAAGCCAATGGTCAAATTTATTCAAAAGGTACTTTTTCGTTTCCTCATGCTGCACTTCATTTATTAGTTCTGAGGCGAAGCCTCTGATAAGGAGCGAAGATGCCTCCTCTTTATTTATACCGCGTGATTGCATATAAAACAATGCCTCTTTATCAAGAGCTCCTGTTGTAGAGCCGTGTGCGCACTTAACATCATCTGCGTATATTTCTAATTGAGGATTTGAATTCATCAATGCTTTGTCTGAAAGAAGAAGATTTTTGTTTGACTGTCTAGAGTTTGTTTTTTGCGAATCTTCTTGCACAACCGTTCTTCCGTTGAATACCCCTGATGACATATCATTTAAAATCGATTTAAAATTCTGTGAGCTTTTGCAATGAGGTTTAGCATGGTCAGTATTTATATAAGTAGCTGAATGCTGCTTATCTTTAGATAAAGTCAATCCAGATAGAGAGCATGAGGAATTTACCCCGTTCAATTTTCCATAAATGTCAGAGCGATGCAGAACACAGCTATTAACAAACTGAAAATATTCATAGTTAGAGCCCTCAGCTTGTTCAGTGTATAAGCTTGAAATATTAATTGCTTCATCTGCACTAGAGAAAATACGAATATGATTCAGTGTTGCATTTTCTTTCACACAACAAAAAACACTAGTATTTTGAAATGATGAAGTTTGTCCAGCAGTATATTGCTCAATAAAAGTAGCAGAACTTGAATGGCTAATATCAATATTAATTTGTGGGTTTACGAATAAGTTGTCGTTTCCAGAGTAAATGAAAAGTATGTGTATGGGATTATTAATTTTTACATTAGGCTCAATGATAAAGGAAAGGCCGCTGTCGCAAAAGGAAGTATTTAATAAATCAAACGGCGTCTCTTTCTTGCTTTTTTGTTTCCAATTATTCTGTTTAAGATATTCTAGATTAGTTAAAATTTTTACGCCTTTGGGTATACTAGAGTCATTTTTAATATAGTGACCATTTTTAATTACTACTGTATAACAATTTTTTATATCATAATCTGAAATATTTAATTCCCTGTTTGGCGCATCATGTTTTTCAGATATTCTAAAGTTTTGTTTGTTGATTAAAGATAAATCTGTATGTCTCCAGTTTTCCCATTTTTTTGTGGGTATACCAAGATTTAAAAATTTAGAAAAAGCTTCTTTTCTAGTTTTCTCTAAGGTTTTGTCAAAATATTTACGAGCTATAATTTTATCAAACTCTTGCTGATAATCGGAGGTGTTCATGACTCGAGCCAGCCGTAGCCTTTTTCTTCAAGTTTAAGAGCTAATTCCTTTCCACCAGTCTTTACGATTTTTCCGTCGATAAGTACATGGACAACATCTGGCTCAATATATTTTAGTAATCTTTGGTAGTGAGTGATAACTAAAAAACTGCGTGAACTATTTTTGTATTTATTAACACCATTAGCGATTATTTTGAGAGCATCAATATCTAATCCTGAATCTGTTTCATCTAGGATGGCAAGTTCTGGCTCTAGGCAAAGAAGTTGTAACATTTCATTTCGTTTTTTTTCACCTCCCGAAAACCCTTCATTTACCGCTCGCTTTAAGTATTTAGGGTCCATGTCAACTTCTTTTAGTTTAGTTTTAACGAATTTCAAAAAAGATGCAGCATCATATTCTTTTTCACCGTTGTATTTTTTTTTAGCATTAACAGCAGCTCTTAAAAAATAGGCATTGTTTACACCTGGAATTACCGTTGGATATTGAAATGACATGAAGATTCCATTTAGAGCTCGCTCATTAGGCTCTACATCTAAAAGAGATTGATTCTTATAAATGATATCGCCTTTTGTGACATTGTAATTTTCTCTGCCGGTGATAGCATTGGATAATGTGCTTTTTCCTGATCCATTAAGACCCATGATAGCATGCATTTCACCTGCTTTTACATTCAAATTAATACCACTTAAAATTTGTTTATTTTCGACTTCAACGTGCAAATTTTTTATCTCTAACATATCTTACCAACCATTATCCTACACTACCCTCCAAGCTGACTTCCATTAATTTTGTAGCTTCCATGGCAAATTCCATTGGTAGCTCATTAAAAACTTCTTTGCAAAAACCGTTGACAATCATAGAAACTGCATCTTCTGTATCTATCCCTCTTTGGTTACAATAGAAAAGTTGATCTTCACCAATTTTCGAGGTAGAGGCCTCATGTTCCATTGTAGCGGTTTGATTTCTGACATCAATGTAAGGGAATGTATGAGCTCCGCAACGATCTCCAATTAATATTGAATCGCACTGAGAAAAATTTCTTGCGTTATCTGCATTCTTCATAATTTTAACCTCACCTCTGTAGGTTTGCTGCCCTTTACCAGCTGAGATACCCTTTGATATGATTGTACTTTTTGTGTTTTTACCAATGTGAATCATTTTTGTACCAGTGTCTGCTTGCTGTAGATTGTTTGTAAGTGCTACTGAATAAAATTCGCCAACAGAATTATCTCCTTTTAAGATGCAACTTGGATATTTCCAAGTTACTGCTGATCCTGTTTCTACTTGAGTCCATGATATCCTTGAGTTAATTCCTGAGCATAAACCTCTTTTTGTAACAAAATTATAAATTCCACCTTCTCCAGTGTCCGGGTTTCCTGGATACCAATTTTGTACGGTAGAGTATTTGATTGTGGCATTGTCAAGTGCTACAAGCTCTACCACAGCCGCATGTAATTGATTTTCGTCGCGCATTGGTGCAGTGCATCCTTCAAGGTAACTAACTGAACTACTCTCCTCAGCGATAATTAATGTTCTTTCAAATTGACCAGTTTTTGCCTCATTGATTCTGAAGTATGTTGAAAGCTCCATTGGGCATTTTACTCCTTTTGGTATAAAGACAAACGATCCGTCTGTAAAAACTGCGGAGTTAAGGCAAGCAAAATAATTGTCAGTGTAAGGAATGACACTGCCCAAATATTTTTGTACAATGTCTGGATAATCAATGGCGGCTTCGGAGAAACTACAAAAAATTACACCATGGCTTTTAAGTTCTTCTCGAAAAGTAGTCGCTACTGATACACTATCAAATACTGCATCAACTGCTATTCCATTCATCATCTTTTGCTCATCAAGTGGTATTCCCAACTTATTGTACGTTTTTAATAATTCTGGATCCAGCTCATCAAGACTTTTCACTTCACTTTTTTTGGGTGCTGAAAAATAACTTATGTCTTGATAATCAATTTTATCATATGTGACTTTCTGCCAATTAGGTTCGTCCATTTCAAGCCATTTTCTATAAGCTTTTAGACGCCATTCCAAGAGCCAGGAGGGTTCTTTTTTCTTGTTAGAAATAAAATGTATGGTTTCCTCACTTATGCCTGGGGGTAGTGTATCAGACTCTATGTCTGTAATAAAGCCATATTTATACTCTTCATTGACTCGCTGATCAATGACGCTATTTTGATCTTTACTCATTATTTATAAAACAGATGAATTAATTAAGCAGAAAAAGAGGTGCCGCAGCCACAAGTCCTTTCCGCATTAGGATTTTCAATTTTAAAACCACCATTAAGCATGTCATCGGAATAGTCTATTGTTATATTTTTCAAATACAGCCAGCTTTTAAGGTCGCAGACCACTTTTAATCCATTTTGCTCAAAAACTTTATCATAGGTATCCTGATTTTTATCGAAATCCATTTTATAGTTCATGCCAGAACAGCCACCACTATCAACTGACATCCGTAAAAAATGATCGCTTTTCCCCTCAGAAGACATCACTGCTTTTAATCTTTTTACAGCTTTTTTTGACACAAATATTTGTGCATTTTTAAATTCACTTTGAGCTTTATCAATTGTTGAATGTTCTTTCTTCATGATATCATTCCCATGTGGTTTCAAGTTGTTCTTGCTGGCTTTCTTGCACTTCATTGTCAAAGCCTAGCTTTTCTCTAGCCTCATCTGTCATCATTTCAGGCTTCCATGGAGGATCAAATGTGACTTCTACATCGACAGAGCCAATTTCTTGCATAGCTGAAACTTTTGCTTTTATGTCCTCAGCCATATGTTGCCCCATCGTACATCCTGGAGTTGTTAAAGACATAATCACTTTTACATCTGATACGCCATTATCATTTTGTTTCATATCTATGTCGTATATTAGTCCCAGATTCCAAAGATCGATGGGGATTTCAGGGTCATAACATTGTTTGAGAATGTCGATTATTTTATTTTTTAATTTCATTGAGATATGTCTGCTAATGTTAGGTTATCAAAAAGATTGCGTATTGAATCATTTATTTTATTTATAGGGGTACGAATATTGCAGCTACTTAAATGATCACATCCAGATTCAAAATAACAATCCATAATGGCTGTGGGCCCCTCAAGAATTTCAAAAAAATCATTTAATGTTGTTTTTTCAATTTTATCAGAAGCTTTGTAGCCGCCAGCAGGACCCTTGTATGATTCAATTACGTTGGAACTGGCTAGTTTTTGAAGTGTTTTTGCTAGAACTTCGCGCGGGATACCGTAAGAAGATGAAATTTCAGCTACTGGCACTAATTTATCTTTGTTTTCTTGAAGATGCCTTACTGCAATAAGAGCATATTCTACTTTTTTAGTTATTTTTAACATTTTAGGACTGGAAGTATAAATTAAGATTGTAAATAAAACCAAACATTATATACGATAAATTTTGTCGTATATAAGTTCTAAAGCAAATAGAATGTCATAGTTCAACACTAACTGAGTTATTTTTTTTGCTTGTTATCTCTCCAATAATTTTAGCCTTTTTACCAAATTCCTCTATGAATTTATTGGCATCTCCATTTGAAAGAGTAATTAGAAGGCCACCAGATGTTTGGGCATCACAGGTGATCAGCTTTTGATTATATGTTAAATTAGGATTAAAGATTGTAAAATTTTCAGCGTGCTTTAAATTGCGTTTAGACCCTCCAGGCATTATCCCTTGTTCTAAAAATTTAACCGTGCCAGGCAGAAGTTCAATATTGCTGAAGTTTATTTCAGCAGAAACATTACTTGCATTGCATATTTCAATAAGGTGGCCAACTAGTCCAAAGCCAGTTACATCAGTTACAGCATTTGGTTTAAATTTTCTAGCAATTTCAGCAGCTGTTTTGTTTAACGTCTTCATAGAATCAACAGCATGTGAAATAATCTTCGTTGAAGCTTTTTTCTTTTTTATCGCTGTAGATATAATTCCTGTTCCTATCGGTTTGGTAAGTATTATTTTATCTCCAGGTTTAGCGCCAGCATTTGTCCAAATTTCTTTACCAATTGCTTCCCCGGTTACAACTAATCCATATTTGGGTTCATTATCATCAACAGAGTGCCCTCCAACTATTGGAATTCCTGCTTCTGCAGCTTTATCTGCTCCTCCCTGCATAATCTCAGATAAAATGTCATTTGATAATTTTTGTATTGGGAAACCAACAATGTTGAGGGCGAACAAAGGCTTGCCGCCCATAGCATATATATCAGAAAGTGAGTTTGCAGCAGATATTTGACCAAATGTGTACGGATCATCAACGATAGGTGTAAAAAAATCAACTGTTTGCAGAATTAACTTACCATCTTCAAGGCGCACGACGGCTGCATCATCGGTACTGGTATAATCCGCGATGATGGAATCATTTGCGCTTATTTTTAAATTACCCAGAACCTGGGCAAGGTCCTCAGGACCTATTTTACAAGCTCATCCAGCTCCATGGCTAAGGGTAGTCAGCCTGATTTTTTCTTTGTTTTGCATAAATTAAAATTAACTATTAAAACTTTTACAAAGCATTAATTCAAATATTTTAATTTTTTAGAATCTCTTTTGAGATATGTTAACAGATGGTAAATTTCCATCGTTTATATTTTGGATTCTTGGTAATTCTTGATAGAAATTATTTAACTGATTAGTAAAATATTTTTATAATTCAATATACAAGATAGGAAAAATGGGAAAAACATTTAAAACGATTGATGATGCAGTTATACGTTTTGCAGGTGACTCTGGAGACGGTATGCAATTAACAGGAGGCCGGTTTACAGAGACAACTGCAGCTGTTGGGAACGACTTAAGTACTCTACCAGATTTCCCGGCTGAAATCAGAGCTCCAGCAGGCTCATTAGCAGGAGTAAGTGCGTTCCAAATTCATTTTAGTTCAAAAGACATTCATACACCAGGTGATCAACCTGATGTTCTAGTTGCAATGAACCCAGCAGCTCTGAAAGTTCATCAGAATGAGTTAACTCCTGGCGGTACTATAATCATAAACACAGATTCATTTACAAAAAAGAATCTTAATTTTGCTGGCTACGAAAGTAGTCCGGTTGAAGACGGAACGTTAGATGACTATTTTACTGTTATACCAATTGAAATGAATAAAATGGTGACAGCCGCTTGCGAAGGACTCGAGATGTCTCCGAAATTTGTTGCCAGAACAAAAAACTTTTTTGCTTTGGGTGTACTATACTACATGTATGATAGACCGCTTGAGGCAACTGAGAAGTGGCTCGAAAAAAAATTCGCTGGTAAAGATGTTATCATTGAAGCAAATAAAAGAGCTATGCATGCTGGATACAACTATGCTGACACAACTGAGCTGTTTACAACTAGATTTAAAGTAGAAAAAGCAGTTTTACCTAGCGGTACATACCGAAATATAAATGGAAACCATGCAACTTCTCTAGGCCTGTTGGCCGCTTCTGAAAAGTCAGGGTTAAAATTATTTTTTGGTGGATATCCTATTACACCGGCTAGTGACATTTTGCACACCTTAGCTGCATGGAAGCATTTTGGTGTTCAAACATTTCAAGCAGAGGATGAGATTGCTGGCATAGCATCGGTCCTTGGAGCCTCATTCACGGGTAATTTAGCTGTTACTGCTACATCAGGTCCAGGTATTGCTCTTAAAGGGGAGGCCATGGGTCTAGCGGTTATGACCGAACTTCCAATGGTAATAATTAATGTACAAAGGGGCGGCCCAAGTACAGGTTTGCCGACAAAAACTGAACAGTCTGACCTCGTACAAGCTCTGTATGGTAGAAATGGTGAAGCTCCTATACCACTTATCGCTGCTGCTACGCCTGGTGATTGTTTTTATGCTGCATATGAAGCGTCAAGGGTTGCTTTAAAATATATGACACCAGTTGTTTTACTAACAGATGGCTACTTAGCAAATGGTTCTGAGCCTTGGAAAATACCTGACGTTGAATCGTTAGATTCAATAGATATCGAATTTGCTGAGGGTGTGGGAGACGGAGAAGAATTTTTTCCTTATAAAAGGGATGAAGAAACGTTGTCTAGGCCTTGGGCTATTCCTGGTGTTCCAGGTTTAGAGCACAGAGTTGGTGGATTAGAGAAGGCGGAAAATACAGGGCATGTAAGCTATGATCCAGACAATCATCACCGGATGGTTGAGTTAAGGCAAGAAAAAGTTAACAGAATTCAGAATGATATTGCTCAAACTGAAGTCTATGGTGATGAAAATGGTGATGTTTTGATTTTAAGTTGGGGTGGTACTTTTGGATCTTGCAGGTCTGCTGTAGAATCTCTGCGAGATCAGGGAAAGAGTGTATCTCATGTTCATTTGAGGTGGATAAGTCCTCTGCCAAAGGATCTTGGAGAAATCATAATTAAATTCAAAAATGTTCTTGTACCTGAAATCAATATGGGGCAACTAATTAAAATTATTAGATCTGAGTATTTGGTAGATGCTAAGGGTCTTAATCAAGTGACAGGACGACCAATTAGCGCGTCTAAGATTGCTGAAAAAGTAAATGAAATGGTAGGTTAATTTTATGTCAGATGTAAAAACTCCAACATACACGAAAAAAGATTTTGAATCAGATCAAGCCGTAAGGTGGTGCCCTGGTTGTGGTGATTATGCTATTTTAGCTCAAACTCAGAAAACAATGCCGACTTTTGGTAGAAAAAAAGAGGATTTTGTTTTTGTTTCGGGTATTGGGTGCTCTAGCAGATTTCCATATTATATGAATGCATATGGTTTTCATACGATTCATGGAAGAGCTCCAGCCGTAGCCTCTGGCGTGAAGATTGCAAACCCTGATTTATCTGTTTGGGTAATAACCGGAGATGGGGATGGCCTTTCAATTGGAGGTAATCATTTCATGCATGCATTGAGGAGAAACATGGATCTAAATATTTTGTTATTTAACAATAGGATATATGGTCTCACCAAAGGTCAGTATTCTCCAACATCCGAAGTTGGTAAAGTAACAAAAGCTACTCCGTTTGGTTCTCTCGACATTCCATTAAACCCACCATCTCTTGCGCTTGGTGCGCAAGCAACATTTGTTGCTAGAACTATTGATCGTTGGCAAGCTCACCTATCACAAATGCTTGAAAGGTCATATCACCATGATGGTGGATCTTTAATTGAAATATATCAAAATTGTAATATTTTTAATGATGGTGCATTTGAAGAATACACATCTGCAGATAAGTTTGATAATGTAATCGAAGTCAAACATGGGGAACCTATGGTATTTGCCAAAGGCAAGAAGGGCATCAAACTCGATGGATTTAAAGCTGTTGTTGTTGATATGGAAAACCATAGCACGGATGATCTCCTTGTTCATGACGAAACAAATCTTGACTTAGCACACATTATAGCAAATTGGACAACTCATCCTACATTGCCTGAACCAATTGGAGTCATTTACTCAGTAGATAAACCCACTTATAATTCTGAGATGGTATCTCAAGTTGAATCTGCTGTTAAAGCTAAAGGTGCAGGTAAAGTGCAAGACTTACTTAATGCTGGTGATACTTGGACGGTAAAATAGGTTAATGGGCTTTCGAACTGAGATCGATAGCATCGGCCCAATAGAGGTTCCATCAGATAAGTATTATGGAGCTCAGACACAAAGATCTCTTGAAAATTTTAAAATTGGAGGTCATCAGTTTCCCAGAGAATTCATCAGAGCCTATGGCATTATTAAAAAAGCAGCAGCTACTGTAAATAATGCAAATGGTAAATTAGATAAAGATATTCAAGTAGCCATTCATAATGCTGCCGATGAAGTAATTGAAGGCAAGTTAGATGATCATTTCCCTCTAGTAGTTTGGCAAACAGGTAGTGGAACTCAAACAAATATGAACTTTAATGAGGTCATATCTAATAGGGCAATTGAAATGGTTGGTGGGGAGCTAGGAAGCAAAGTGCCAGTTCACCCAAATGACCATGTTAATATGAGTCAATCCACAAACGACACATTTCCTACAGCTATTAACATAGCAGCAGTTGAGAGTGTTCTCCATAATCTTAGGCCAGCAATTGTAAAATTGAAAGATTCTTTAGAAAAAAAATCATTAGAATTTAAAGATATCATTAAAGTGGGTAGAACTCATTTGCAAGATGCTACTCCTTTAAGTCTGGGGCAAGAATTTTCTGGCTACGTTTCTGCATTAGAACATGGCATTGATAGACTAGATAAAGCTATTGATAATTGTTTTGAATTAGCAGTGGGAGGTACTGCAGTTGGTACAGGAATTAATACTGTCCAGGGTTATGACATTGCAATGGCAGCAGAAATTAGAAAATTAACTAAGTTAAATTTTCGAACTGCAGATAATAAATTTGAAGCTCTTGGTGGACAAGGTTGTATTATCGAATTATCCGGGGCTCTAAAAGTTATTGCCAGTTCTTTATTTAAAATTGCGAATGACATTCGTTGGCTAGGTTCTGGTCCTAGATCAGGAATTGGTGAAATTATACTACCTGCAAATGAACCAGGTTCATCCATCATGCCAGGGAAAGTTAACCCTACACAATGTGAGGCGTTAACAATGGTATGTACACAGGTTATAGGCAATGATGTCACAATTACTATGGCTGGAGCAAGCGGTAATTTTGAGCTCAATGTTTATAGACCGGTAATAGCTCATAATATTTTAGAATCAATTAAACTACTATCTGATTCCTCAAATTCATTTGCTGCAAATACTGTTGATGGAATAACCCCAAATATTGAGAGGATTAATAAGAATCTTTATAATTCTCTGATGCTAGTTACTGCATTAAATCCACATATAGGTTATGACAAAGCAGCTGAAGTTGCAAAGAATTCATACAAAAAAAATATTTCTTTAAAGGAATCTGCCGAACAATTAGGGTATCTAGAACCTGATGAATTTGATATTCTGGTTGACCCAAGCAAAATGATAGGGCCTTCAAAAAAATAGTTTACACTATTCATTTTACAATTAGTGTTTCTGAATTTGAGTTAAAATCATACGAAACTTGTAAATTTATATATGCCAAATAAAAAGCAGCAAAATGAGTTAGTCAAAGTTTTCTGGGTTTCTCTTGGAATTATTTTCTCAGGTGCAGTTTTTATTTTGATTTTCATTATTTTCCTATCTCGAGATTTACCATCGCTAGAGCAGTTAGAAAATTATGATCCAGATCTAGTTACAAGAATTTATTCAGCTGATGGTGTTGTCTTAAGTGAATTATTCGTTCAGAAAAGAGTATTTGTTGAGTTAAACAATATACCTAAACATATGCAAGATGCTGTTATTGCTTCTGAGGATAGAAGGTTTTATGATCACTGGGGTCTCTCTCTCCGTAGTGTTGCAAGAGCAATTGGTATTAATATCCTTTCATTGAGTTACAGGCAAGGGTTCAGTACGTTAACCCAACAGCTCGCAAGAAATTTATATAAGACAATCGGCTTTGAAGATAGTATCCTCAGAAAAATAAAAGAGGTTATAACAGCCGTTCAGATAGAGCGTACCTACACAAAAGATGAAATACTGGAGATGTATTTAAACACAGTACACTTTGGGCATGGTACATACGGTGTTGAAGCAGCCACAAAAAGGTTTTATGGTAAAGAATCTAAAGAGCTAAGCGTTGATGAATCTGCTTTATTAGTTGGATTACTACCATCTCCAGCAAGCTACTCGCCAATTAGACATCCTGATAGAGCGAGAAAAAGACGAAACACTGTTTTGAGATTAATGAGAGACCAAGGTTACATAAGTCACAATGAACACGCGCAATATAGGGCGATGACCTTAGAGGCTGTTAATGAGCTTCCGATGAGAGGTAAGGCACCTTATTTTACGGAATATGTAAGAAGACTTTTAGAGAAAGAAGATGAGGCGCTTGATATAAACATTTACCGTGATGGTTTAAAAATATATACTACGCTTGATTCAAGATTGCAGGCTTTAGCTGAAGAGGTCGTATTAGATGCTATTAAAAAATCTCAATCAAAATTAAATAATAGGATAATTAATAATCAGGAAGAATTTGAACTATTGGGGCATCTTACAATTTATGACGAAGACTCTGTTAAAATGATGATGCAAGGAGATGCACAGCTATATAAAGATCTTAGAGCAAAGTTACTTGTTCAAACAGCATTTGTGGCTATCAATCCAAAAACTGGGGGTATAATGGCAATGATTGGTGGTCGTCCTGATTATCATGATCAATACAATAGATCTGTTCAAGCTAAGCGGCAACCTGGTTCCGTATTTAAACCTTTTGTGTATACAACAGCACTTGAAAATGGTTATACAGTTTCTCAACAACTTCTTAATCAACCTGTTGTGCTGAACGTTCAAAATACTGATGGGTCATGGGTTAAGTGGAAACCCCAGAATTATGGAGGTAGTACAGGAGGGCTTACTACATTGCGTGAGGGTCTCAGAAAATCATTAAATTTGATTTCAGTAAGAATTGTTCAGCAAGATTATGCTCCTGCTGAGCAAGTTAAACGTACTGCTCAGAGAATGGGAATTTCAACAGATATACGAGCTGTAGATGCTATAGCATTAGGGACAAGTGAAGTTATACCTTTAGAGATGGTTTCAGCATATGCAGCATACGCTAACAAAGGTGTTTATTCAAAGCCTTTTGCAATTACAAAAATTGAGGACCGTTATGGTAATACAATAAGAGAATATGCACCTGCTCAATATGAGGTTCTTAGTGAAGAGATTGCATTTTTAATGACCAATTTAATGCAGACTGTTATGGATAGAGGTACAGGTGGAAGTTCGAGGTGGAAATATAATTTCACAAGGCCTGCCGCTGGCAAAACTGGCACCACTCAAGGTTGGAGTGACGCGTGGTTTGTAGGATTTACACCGCAGTTAGCTGCAGGGGTATGGTTTGGAGTTGATGATTATCAAGTAAGTTTAGGTCCTGGGCAAGATGGGTCAAAAGCAGCGCTTCCCTCTTGGGCAAAGTTTATGAAGGATAGTCATAAAATATTAGAGCTACCTAGAGTAAATTTTCAAAAACCAAATGGTGTTTTAGTATCTGAGATATGTTCTGTATCTAAAATGGGTTCTAGGAAAGCATGTCCAATTGAAAAAGAGGTTTACAAAATAGGTTCAGAGCCTTCTCAAAAATGTAGAATTCATAGAAACTAAATTTCTATTCAATAATTAAATTTTTTTTTTCTATTTTTTGTTCTGATATAATATAAGTTTTTGTGAGCATTTTTTTTGCATTTTTTAACTTTGTTTCATTAAATCCAAATAATTCATAAATAGTATCGCCTCTATGTATTTTATCACCAACTTTGTAAATAGTCTTTATACCTGCGGAGTGATCAAGGGTATCGCTTATTACTTTTTTTCCACAACCAATCTCCACTAGAGCCCAGCCTATTTTTTCTGTATTTATTGATTTGATGTAACCTGTTTTTTTTGATTTAATTTTAATGAGATTTTTAGCAAAATTTTTTTTTGAGTAAATGTCATTTAAGTCACCGTTCTGAGCAACGATCATTTCTTCAAATTTTTCTAATGCTCTTCCATTCTCAATGTTTTTCATTAATAAAGTTTTAGCTTCAGGTTTATTTGTAGACATGCCACTTTGAACCAAGATATTTGCGCAAAGATCTACACTTAATTGGGTTACATCATCAGGTCCAGTTCCTTTTAAACAATCCACCGCTTCATTTATCTCGCACTTCAATCCAGCATATTCACCTAGAGGCT
>ENA-OSEY01001208-OSEY01001208.1-marine-metagenome-genome-assembly--contig:-NODE-1208-length-18248-cov-3.065544_pt1 | contig 18248 bp, 16 predicted proteins | sample MGYA00248465_ERZ534230 | MGnify/ENA primary metagenome ERZ534230 (study PRJEB26409, sample SAMN06344110) | marine metagenome | isolation source: Sea water from surface | place: Atlantic Ocean:Southern...
TGGAACCTTTCACAGACCCGCCATATAAAATTTTTACATTATGGGCTTCAGCTCCGTAAGTACTCGCTAAAAATCCCCTTATAAATGCATGAGCAGAGCGAATTTGGTCTGCTTCTGGAACCAGCCCTGTACCTATTGCCCATACAGGTTCATAAGCAACGACAGTATTTATTGGGGTAATATTTTTAGGAAGCGATTTAAGCATTTGCTCTTGTAACACTGAGAGTGTTTTCTCTGCTGTTCTTTCTTCCAATGTTTCGCCAATACAAACGACTGCTGTTGCTCCTGCTCTATGAACAGCCTCTGATTTAAGTTGAACTATATCATTAGTTTCATAATTATCTTGGCGACGTTCCGAGTGTCCCACAAGTATAAGTTGAGCACCCACTTCGATGAGCATTTCTGCCGATACTTCACCCGTATGAGCCCCATTTATATTAATGTGACAATTTTGTGCTCCGATTTTTATATTTTTGGTTTGTTCGCGGGCAGCCGAAATTAGTGGAAAGGGAGGGCATATTGCAACTTCGCAAGTTTTTTCTTTGCAATATTGATCGATCTTTTTTATGTCGGCAATCATTGCTTTATTGCCAAACATTTTCCAATTACCGGCAACTAATTTAGACATCTAAGCCTCTTTTCGTATTTTTGGGACAAATTTTATTTTTCAAATTCATATTATTATATATTTTTCAAGCTGCTATGCTTGAAAGTTAATTCACATATTTTCGAATTTGATTGACTCTCCACAGCCGCATGCTTCGGTAACGTTTGGATTTTTAAATTTAAAACCTGATTCAAGTAATGAGGTTTCGTAATCAATTTCTGTCCCAAAAAGAAACATTTGAGCCATTGGTGCAATAAGTACTCGTACTCCGTCTTGCTCTATAATTTCATCATTCTGATCGGGCTCTGTAACATACTCCATCGTATATTCCATACCTGCGCATCCACCTTTTTTAACGCCAACTCTCAAGCCAAAGTATTTATTAGCCTCCATTAATTTATTTATTTGTGACACAGCGGTAGTGGTCAACTTAATTGCATTCTGTCCTGGCATAGCAAACATTTTATTTATCTACCTACCTACATAAATCCTAGTTCAAGGCGAGCCTCGTCACTCATCATATCCATTCCCCACGGTGGTTCCCAAGTTAGGTCAACCGACACTTTTCTTACGCCGCCTGTTCCATTGATGGCATTTTCTACCCATCCAGGCATTTCGCCAGCCACTGGGCACCCTGGAGCCGTTAATGACATGATTATACTAACATCGTTATCTTCAGTGATTTCGATGGTATATATAAGGCCCAAATCATAAATATTTACAGGAATTTCTGGGTCAAATACTGTTCGGCAAGCATCAACAATTGAATTGTATAGTGGATGATCCGTCGAAGACGGGGTAATCAACGGAGAGCCTTCCATTGGTGTGCCTAGATCATTCATTAGCGAATACCCATTGTTATCTTGAGTGTTTATATAAGGTATATGACCCTCTGCGTCTAGAGCAACGATTAAGATATGATGCTATCTGGCAATGACAAAGAAGATACTTGCTCGGAAACAGGTGCTGTATTCAGTGGGTGTAATTCAAGAGTAGATTTTTCAATCTCAGAAAGTGGTTGCCAAGCGTTGTTTTGGAAAATCTCAACACCTTTAAAATTGACTTTATAATTCATTTTAGAGCTACCTGGGACCCAATAACCTAAATAAAGATAAGGGACACCTAGCTCTAAAGCTAATGCTATATGATCCAAAATCATGAAGGTACCTAAAGATTTTTTGGATTTATCTGGATCAAAAAAAGAGTAGACCATGCTGAGACCATCACTAAGAAAATCTGTTAAACACACACTCTCTAATAAATTTTTATTATGATATTCTACCACTCGTGTTTCTATTGATGACTCTTCAATCATTGCTGCAAATTCAAATACATCCATATCTGCCATACCACCTTTAGCATGGCGTTTTTGCAGATACTTTTGAAATAGATCGTATTGCTCCTCCGTTGCCCAAGGGCTGTTAGATCTACGGGTTAAACCTTTGTTTCGCCGAATTATTTTTTTCTGACTTTTAGAAGGAGTAAATTTTTTAACATTAATGCGCGCAGATAAACAAGCTGAGCATTCGTTGCATGAAGGTCTATACAGTATATTCTGGGATCGCCGAAAGCCTTGTTGTGACAGTGAATCATTTAGCAACTGTGCATCATCACCTTGTATCGATGTAAATAGTTTTCGCTCAATTCTATCAGGCAGATAGGGACATACCTGAGGTGCAGTTACGTAAAATTGAGGTGCTAGTGGTAAAGTGTGACGCATGCCAGTATTTTAGACATTTTTTTTGCTGTAGCAATAAAGTTTAGGATTTAAACAACAATATTCTGTTTTATCTATATAAATTTGTCCAAGATCTCATCTTTGACGGATTGGCTAAATTTCTTCATACTACGGCAACACTGAGGTGAAAGATCAATTTAATGACATTTGAGTTGAAGCCTAAACGAGTTCCCAAGGTTTTTGATCAACGAATAGCCCAAGAGATTTGTAACTTATTTCCCGAGAGCTCAGAAAAATTGAGAATTTTTTTTGCTTCGGTGGCATCTTGCAGTCCCTACTTATATTCTCAGATAGTAAAAGAAAAAACTTGGCTGCTGAATACTGTAAGTAATAAAGATTTTCACATTTTATCTCTGTTGGAGCCCTTAAAATCAGAATCTTATGACTCGCTATATTTAAAATTAAGGATAGCCAAAAGAAGAGCAGCCCTCTGGATTGCCCTGAACGATTTAGCTGATACTTGGCCTCTTGAGGTAGTTACAAAAAATCTGTCAGAATTTGCAGATAAAGCCATAAATTTGTCCTGGCGTGCGAGCTTTTTAAAGGAATTGAAAAAAGGCAAATTCCCCAAGCAATACGATGGAGATCCAAATAAAGTAGGTTTTTTTATATTAGCTATGGGCAAGTTGGGTGCGTTTGAGCTTAATTATTCGTCAGACATTGATTTAATTTGTTTTTTTGATGAGGAAGTATTTCACCCTGAGGACTTTCAGAATGTGAGGCGCATTTTTATAAATGCAACGAAAAATATGTATCGGATTTTGAATGAAAATGGGAAAGATGGTTATGTTTTTAGAACAGATTTACGCTTGCGGCCTGATCCATCAGTTACTCCGGTCTGTATGGGTGTTGATGCTGCAGAAAGATACTACGCGAGCCTCGGCAGAACTTGGGAGAGAGCAGCTTTCATAAAAGCTAGAGTCTGTGCTGGTGACCATTCAGCTGGGATTAAATTTTTAAACAATATGGAGCCATTTGTTTGGCGCAAATACCTTGATTACGCTGCAATTTCCGATGCGCATGACATCCGATTGAGAATTCGAGATCATTTCAAAACAAAAATTGGAGATATAACTTTACCTCAGCATAATATGAAACTTGGGCGAGGAGGAATTAGAGATATAGAATTCTTTACGCAAACCCATCAAATTATTTTTGGTGGCAGAGATAAAAGTTTGCGATCGAAAGCAACTATCACTGCCCTTCGGGCAATCGCTGATAAAAAATGGTTACCAAAAGCTTTAATAAAAGATTTGATTGAAAATTATCGGTTTCATCGAACAATTGAGCATCGTTTGCAAATGATAAATGATGCACAGACCCATGAACTTCCTAACTCTGATCAAGGGTTCGTCCGCCTTGCCTCTTTAATGGGAACAGAAAAAGACGATTTGCAGAAAGAGTTAGTTGAAAGATTAAGTAAAACTAATAGTGCAATTGAAGGTTTTTTTGAGCCGAAAAATTCTGGTCAGAATATTCAAAGATCAAGCTTTTCAAAAGAACTTGAGGATCTAATGAAAAATTGGGCAAGTTTTCCAGCTTTGCGAACAGCGAGAGCGATGTCTATATTTGAACGAATAAAGCCTGTGATATTAGAAAAAATAAATTCAACTTCTAGACCTCAAGAAACTTTAAAGGCATTTGGTAATTTTCTTTCAAAACTACCTGCGGGTATCCAAATATTCTCGCTATTTGAAAATAATAAGCAGATTTTAGATTTGCTTATTGATATTTTGGGTACTTCCGGAGCTCTGTCAGAATATTTGGTCAAAAATACTGATGTTCTAGATTCTGTGATTGCACCGGAATTTTGGGAAATTTGGCCGAGTAGAAAATTCCTCTCAAGTGAATTGGAATTAATACTTAAGAGTGAAATGGATTATGAAGCCAAGTTGGATTTAACGCGTCGATGGTGCAAAGAATGGCAATTTAAGATTGGCGTACATTTCTTGAGATCTCAGATAAGCGCGAAAAGAGCAGGGGCTCAATACGGGGAATTAGCTGAAATTACTCTAAGCATTATTTGGAAGGAAGTTCTTTTTGAATTTGCTAAAAAATTTGGTCCTGAGCCAGGAAATGGAGCAGCTGTTATAAGTATGGGTAGTTTAGGTTCTGGTGTATTACATGCAAATTCAGACCTCGATCTCATAATAATTTATGATGCGGACGGTAATGATCAATCTGAAGGTCATAGGTCGCTTTCGGCTCGCCAATACTATTCTCGCCTAACAAAAGCTTTTATAACGGCAATATCAGCACCAATGACGGAAGGGCGGTTATATGAAATTGACATGCGACTTAGGCCTTCAGGTTTCCAAGGTCCAGTAGCAACTTCATGGAGTTCTTATCAGAATTATCAAAAAAATGAAGCTTGGGTTTGGGAGCATCTAGCATTGACAAGGGCTCGTGCGGTGGCGGGAAAAGTATTTTTGTTAAACGAATTTGAAAATTTCAGAAATTCTTTATTAAAATCCTATCATCGAGAAAACATTTTTAACGAACTAGTCAATATGAGAGCTAGAATATTTCAAGCAAAGCCTTTAAATCCTTGGGATGCTAAGATTGGGCCAGGACGGTTACAAGACATAGATTTACTTTCTCAGGCTGGATGTCTGGTCAACCGATCTGTTTCTCGCTCCACGGTTGCTGGCCTGGAGGCTCTTTTTTCAGGTAAATTCATATCTCACGAAGAATTTTTTGAGATAAAAGCGGCTGCAACTCAGTTGTGGTCATGGCAAATTGGTCTAAATATTTTGTTTAAAGGACAAGTTGAGCTTGAAAATTTGGATGTTTTAGATAACGGGGCCCAGGTTGAGATTTTTGAAAAACAAACCCTTTCTGAAGTTAAAGAAAGGTTGCATCATCTTTCTAATAAAATAAACAAAGTCATTGATAAAATTTTATCTCATGAGAAGGGTTAACTAACTTATGAAAGGTGATCTAGACGATCCAAAAGCTTTGATCCAGGAAGCTTACAAAATAGAAAACATTACGCGGTCTGAATGTCGAAGCATATTTTTGGATTGGGCCCTAAGTCTGCCAATAGAGCAGGACGCAAACATAAGCATTAAAAATTTGCTTGAAAGATATCAATCTGAATTTTCCGATCATCCAATGACGGAAACGCTAGAGGAGGGGCTTCTGAAAATGGTTAAGCCCAAAAGGCGTGGAGGATGGAAATCAAGGCATCGATCTGGGTCTGACTGACCTTAAAAAGCTATTTTTGAAGCTATTCTTGCTAACTCGGTGATACTTTTCCAGTCTTTGTTTTCGATTAGGTGTTGAGGTGCTACCCAACTTCCTCCTACACATAGAGTATTTTCCAATTCTAGATAGCCTTTGGCATTATTAATAGTAATACCACCTGTTGGACAAAACTTTACATTTGGAAGTGGCCCTCCAATTGCTTTTAAGGCGGCTTGCCCTCCAATCGCTTCAGCAGGAAAAAATTTTTGCACAGAATATCCCAGATCAAATAAACGCATTATCTCTGTTGATGTTGCAGCACCTGGTAAAATTGGGAGATTTTGCTGTGCACAGGTCTCCAATATATCGTCTGTAGATCCTGGAGAAACAGCAAAATTGGCGCCAGCATTGATAGCGTCCTTTACATCAATAGATTTTGTAATAGTACCGGCACCTACTACTCCTCCCGGCACTTTTGCCATTTCTGATATAACTTTTAATGCAGACTGCGTCCGTAATGTGACCTCTAAAACGGGTAAGCCTCCAGATATAAGGGCTTCTGCCAAAGGTTTTGCTATAACAGAATCGTGAACAACCAAAACAGGGATCACCGGAGCTAGTCGGCATATTTTTTCGGTTTCTTTACTAGCTTGATAAGGGTCCATTTTTTTTACAAAACTGAATTTGCACCTTCTGAAGTTGGGCCAACATGTTCTCTAAAAATATTAAATAATTCTCGACCTAATCCATATTGATTATCAGAAAGGTCGATAGAAACCGTTGGTCTACTTCCAAAGTTCTCAGTTTGAACTTCAAGTATTCCATTTTCAGCATCTAGCAAAACAATATCACCATCTCGAAGTTTTGAAATAGGCCCGCCATTAGCAGCTTCGGGTGTAACATGTATGGCGGATGGCACTTTTCCTGATGCCCCGGACATTCTACCATCGGTAACCAATGCAACCTTTAAGCCTCGGTCCTGTAAGGCGGACAGTACTGGAGTTAAACTGTGTAATTCGGGCATGCCATTTGCACGCGGTCCCTGAAAACGAACCACAAATATGGTATCTTCTTTGAATTCATTGTTTTTAAAAGCTGTTTTAATTGCTTCTTGATCGTGAAAAATTCGGACTGGAGCTTTAATTACCCTGAGATCTGGCTCAACAGCCGAAACTTTTGTTATAGCACTACCTAAATTACCATTAACTTGCTTCAACCCCCCAGTTCTTTGAAATGGTTCCTTTAATGGGCGAAGAATTTTCTGGTTAGTAGAAGTAACGGCACCTGGTGAAAATTTTATCTCATTGTCTATTAGCCGAGCCTCATTTCGGTACTGGTCCATTCCATGCCCACTTACATTTTTCACATCATCGTGAAGTAAGCCTTCATTTAATACCTCGTTGATCATAAACGAAAGCCCACCAGCGGCGTGAAAATGATTTACGTCAGCTAAGCCATTTGGATAAATTTTAGCCATGAGGGGTATTAGTTTTGCTATATCTTCAAAATCTTCCATTGCCAAATTTATGCCTGCTGCCTTAGCCATTGCGGGAATGTGAAGTACTAAATTTGTTGAGCCCCCTGTTGCCATTAAACCAACTATCCCATTTACAAATGCTTTTTCATTTAGGATTTCATAGGATGGACAGAACTCACTACTAGAAAATGAAATATCTATTGCTCTTTGAGTTCCATACTTAGTGAGAGCATCACGAAGCGGTGTCCCTGGGTTGACAAAAGATGAGCCAGGAAGTTGTAGCCCCATGAATTCCATAAGCATTTGATTTGAATTGGCTGTTCCGTAAAATGTACACGTCCCAGGGCCATGATAGCTTTTCATTTCTGCACTCATCAATTCGGCGCGATCAATCTCACCAGTTGCGAACTTTTGACGGATAAGAGACTTTTCATCATTGGGAAGGCCAGAGGTCATCGGCCCAGCGGGCAAAAAAATTGCAGGTAGAAAACCAAAGGTAGCAGCTGCCATGACCAAACCGGGAACGATTTTATCACAAACACCTAAATAAATTGTACTATCAAAAGTGTTGTGGCTTAAAGCTATACCTGCAGACATGGCGATAACGTCACGAGAAAACAAAGATAGCTCCATACCTGCTTCACCTTGCGTTATACCATCGCACATCGCAGGAACGCCTCCAGCAACCTGCGCTGTGGCGCCGTGATTTCTTGCTTCCTGTTTTATCAAATCAGGAAAATTATAAAAAGGTTGATGAGCTGATAACATATCGTTGTAGGCTGATACTATACCAATGTTTGGCACTCTTTTATTAGCTAATGTTTCTTTGTCTGCTCCCATGGCAGCGTAAGCATGTGCCTGATTTCCGCAAGAAAGATGCGCGCGTCTAGGACCTCTTTCTACTGCGGACTTCATTCTACCAATATATTCTCCCCGGCTCTCTTTTGAACGCTCTGTAATTCTATCGGTTACTTTTAAAAGTGTTTTATTTAATGGCATAATTTTTAAGATCCAAAATATTTTTTATTAAGTTATTTGGAATTACCAACCCCAAAAGAAGTTCAAAATGTTAGCGCTAACTTAATTCTTTCTATAGGATTAAAAAAATTTGTGCAAGTTAGACTTTTACATATGGGAAGTCTTTTATCTTGCTTTAATTTGTGTAAAAATAATTTATGTCGGGAGAAGATAAGCACTCAATAATTCGTTTAAAACCAAAGGTTTCACCAGATAAAATTCTAGCTGGATTTCCTTGGGTATATGACAACGAGTTAGTTCTAGATCGAAGGACAAAACAACTTACATCTGGTAAAATTGTAGAATTGCAAGATAGTGCCAGGAATTTTTTGGCAACAGCAGTGGTCAATCCAAAATCAAAAATTTTTGCAAGAGTGATTACAAAAACCGCCAATAAAATTGGAGGTTCAGAACTTGTTTTTAAACGTATAAGTGCGGCCAAGGCCTTGAGGGAAGGTATTTTCACAGATCCTTACTACAGGCTCATAAATTCAGAAGCAGATCAAATGCCTGGAACCATAATAGACCGGTTTGGTGATTTTTTTGTCGTCCAACCGAATTCTGTCTGGGCTGAAAATAATTTAGATAATATTACTGACGCGCTGGTAGAACTTTTTAATCCAGAAGGAATTATTAAAAACGCAAATAGTCGCGCGAGAACTTTAGAGGGTTTAGATGATTGCTCACTTTTAATTCATGGATCTGTCCCAACCACTCCTTTGCAGGTGCCGATGAATGGCGCCATTTACATGGCAGATCTTAACTATGGTCAAAAAACCGGCCTTTTTTATGATCAAAGGCTGAACCAAGCATTTTTATCTAGTATCTCCAAAAACAAAACTGTTTTAGATGTGTTCTCTCATGTGGGTGGCTTTGCACTGGCAGCTCTGGTTGGTGGAGCTGTTGAGGCAACGGCTGTCGATGCATCTCAGTCAGCTTTGGAATTGGCAGAACAGGGGGCTGAAGTTAGTGGATTCAAGTCTGCGCTTTCGACAATAAAAGACGACGGATTTAATGCATTAAAGTGTCTAAGAAATGAAGGAAAAAAGTTTGACATCGTTATTTGTGATCCGCCTGCGTTCGCTCCCTCAAGACAAGCATTAAGCTCAGGTCTTCGCGCTTATGAGCGACTTGCTAGAATTTCTGCTGGTTTAGTCGAGGAGGGAGGTATTTTGGTGCTTTGTTCGTGCTCTCATGCAGCTTCACTATCTAAATTTCGAGAGTCCTGTATTAGAGGTATCAATTCCGCGGGAAGAAGATCTTCTATCATTTTTACTGGATTTGCAGGTCCAGACCACCCGGTGCATCCGATGTTATCTGAAAACGGATACCTGAAATCTCTTTTCTTTTCGTTATGAATTATTTGATCGACACCTGTGTTTTATTTCCTACAGTGATGCGAACAATTCTTTTGGAAGCTGTTAAATCAAAACATGACAGCGCTTTTTGGTCAGAAAAAATATTGAGCGAATGGTCCGCTTCGGCAAAAAAAGTTGGTGAGCTTGGACAGTTGCAAGCAGACGCAGAAATATCCGTTTTGAGAGCTAATTGGCCAAATAGTATAATTAGTTTTAGTTTAGAGCTTGAAGATAGTTTGTACTTACCAGACTTAAATGACCGACATGTTTTAGCAGCGGCTATTGCCGGCAAATGCGACGCGATCATAACGCTTAATAAAAAAGATTTTCCCAGGCAAATTTTAGATCAATATGGGTTACTACGATTAGATCCTGATCATGTAATATTAGAATATTTAAAAGATGATGCCCCTATCATTATTGAAATCGCTCAGGATTTATTAAGCGAAGCCAATAGAAAATTTAACCAAGAGTGGACAATCCGCCAATTACTTAGGAAAGCACGATTGCCAAGAACTGCAAAAGCTCTTTCTATTCTAATTAATGGTTAATTTTCTATTTCGACTTTAAGATTGAATGCCCTGCATATATGGCGGTATCTGCTAATTCCTCTTCAATGCGGATAAGTTGGTTATACTTGGCTAGTCTGTCAGATCGTGCCAAAGAACCAGTTTTAATCTGACCACAATTGGTTGCAACTGCAAGATCAGCTATCGTCGCGTCTTCGGTCTCGCCAGATCTATGGCTCATTACATTAGTAAAGTTTGCTCGGTGTGCCATTTCAACTGCAGTCAAGGTTTCCGATAAGGTTCCAATTTGGTTAACCTTCACAAGCATGGAGTTGGCCGCTTTTTTATCAATGCCCATTTTTAATCTTAAAGGATTTGTCACAAAAAGATCATCTCCAACCAGTTGAACTTTATCACCAAGTGTTTCGGTTAGAGCTACCCATCCTTCCCAATCATCTTCAGCCATGCCATCTTCAATAGAAATTATTGGATAATCTTTAACTAAGCCTTCGAGATAGGCTATATTTTCAGAGCTGCTGAATTCTCGTCCTTCACCCTTAAAGACATATTTATTTTCATGATAATACTCTGTTGAAGCACAATCCAAGGCCAAAAAGATATCATTTCCAGCGGAATACCCAGCTTTTTCTACAGATTTTAAAATAAAATCAATAGCCTCTCTGGTTGACTTAATGTTGGGAGCAAAACCACCCTCGTCGCCAATTCCAGTTGATAAGCTTGCGTCTTTTAATTCGTTTTTTAGAGTATGAAAAACTTCTGATCCTATTCGGACAGCATCTTTTATATTTTCCGCTGCCACGGGCATAATCATAAACTCTTGAATATCAATAGGATTATCAGCGTGTTCGCCGCCATTAATAATATTCATCATTGGAACAGGAAGAGTTTTTGCGGTGGGCCCACCGACATATCGATATAGAGATAAATTGCAAAAATCAGCAGCTGCTTTCGCGCAGGCAAGTGAAACACCCAGAATTGCATTGGCTCCTAAACGCGACTTATTTGGTGTCCCATCTATTTCAATCATTGAAGCGTCAATTGACGCTTGTTCACTGACATCATACCCGACCAATGCATCAGCTAATTCACCATTAACTGCAGCTACTGCGTTAAGCACACCTTTTCCATTGTATCGTTTTTTATCAGCATCTCTCTTTTCTACTGCCTCGTGAGCACCCGTTGATGCGCCCGAGGGAACGGATGCTCGGCCTAGAGTCCCGTCCTCCAAAGTTACATCGACTTCAACTGTGGGATTTCCCCGACTATCTAAAATTTCCCGCGCATGAATATCGATTATTGTACTCATTTAATAAGCCTCTCTTTATTATGAGCTTCGAGTAACAAAATTTAAATTTAATGTATATACTTATTGTTAGCGATAACACTGAACCTTTTATATCTTTTGATTTACACTTTTTTGTATTTTAACTAATCTCCTCTCTCGCCCAAAGGTGTAGATACCAGAACTCACTACTAACAAACCCCCTAATAAAATTGGCAACGTAAGTTTTTCTCCTAAGATTAAACTTGCAAGGCCTAAAGAGAATAGAAGCCTTGAGTAGCGAAATGGCGCAATAACCGATACATCGCCTTTACGGGTAGCTAAAACAAGCAGGAAATAGCCAGTAAGGCCTATAATTGCAGCACATATTAATATAATAGCTTCATATGTAGTGGGCATTATGGGAGGTCCAAAAAAAGGATAAGCAATAAACCCAGCACTTCCCATTGCTATGCATGCATAAAAAGTAACAGTTAATGTTGGAATTTCAGTTGCCATATCTCTAGTGACTACGTCTCTTAGGGCTAAGCATAAAACTGCTGCCAAACCTAAAAGTGACGCCAATTGGAAGCTTCCATAGCCGGGCTGGAGTATAATTATAACGCCCAAAAATCCAATAAAAATTGCTGACCATCTGCGCCACCCAACCTTTTCGCCCAACAAAATGGCCGCTCCTAAAGTTACAAATAATGGCGTTGCTTGCAAAATAGAAGCTAGTAACGACATTGGTATCAAAACCATGGCAGAGGTAAAAGAGAGAGCTCCGAACAAGTCTGCAATCGTTCGTGATATTACATGCTTATTAAGTAGTATTTTATCAGCCAGGTTCACATTCAAAACAATGGCGAGCACTAGTGTGATTAATGCACCGCCAAAGCCTATTGAAAAGAGAATTTGAGTGGCAGGTAGCCTGGCCGATAGTAATTTTATAAATGTGTCCTCAACAGCAAAACATGCCATTGACATCATCATAAATAAAATACCGCGGAGATTTACCATTTGAACCCAAATAATAATCCAAACCCGTCGCTCAGAAGGGTTTGGTTGTCAAGTTATGACTTTTTTAATGGAACGCCATAGAGCTCGAGTTTATGACCCATGAGTTTATACCCAAGCTTTTGAGCAATTTTTTCTTGTAATTTTTCAATGTCAGAGTCCATGAACTCTATAACTCTCCCAGAATTAATATCAATCAGATGGTCATGGTGTTCACGTTCGGCGTCTTCATAGCGCGCTCGGCCATCGCCAAACTCTAACTTATCTAAAATGCCTGCTTCATCAAAAAGCTTAACGGTTCTGTATACAGTTGCTATAGAAATGGTAAGATCGATTTTTGATGCTCGTTTATACAATTCCTCTACGTCAGGATGATCAGCAGCGTCTTCTAACACCTGAGCGATGATTTTACGCTGGCTCGTCATACGCAAGCCTTTTTGCTCGCACCTTTGCAGAATTGTGTCTGTCATTTTGAATATATTTTTCTAATAAACGCTTAATGTTATGGTCATGTTAAGCCGAAATGCAAGAACTAGGTACCACAGAATGTTTTTAAAACTTCTTCCTCTTCCGTCGGGATAGCTTCTAAATCTGAGTACTCTAGGGTTTTCTCATAAGGTGATTTTAAGGCCTTGTTTAATCGATGAAAAAGATCAAAATCAGAATTTAGCGCTGCTGTTATTGCAAGTTCTATTTGATGATTTCGTGGTATTAAATTTGGATTTGCCTTAGCCATAATTGAAATTGGGTCAGGTTCGCCTGATATTCGATTTTTCCAAGTCTTAAACCAATCAGGGTCAACAGATTTGAAGTATTCGGGCTCCTCCGTAAGCTTTCTAAAGCTTATCGTGAAATCCTCATTTCTTGATGCTAAGCCATTTAAAAAGTTACTTATCAATTTATAATCATTGGGTTTGGTTTTGGAGATGCCAATTTTTTTTCCAAATTTTTTTAACCACAAACTTCTTATTTGATTTGGCATGTCGTGGACCAATTTTTTAAATTCATTCAATATATCTTCATCGTTGTTTACAATTGGCAAAAGTGCGTTTGCCAATTGTGCCATATTCCAGACAATTACATCGGCTTGAGCTGAGTAAGCATATCGACCGTGGGTATCTATTGAAGAAAAAACCTTTGAGGGACTATAGTTATCCAAAAACGCACAGGGACCGTAATCGATTGTTTCACCTGATATTGAACAGTTATCGGTATTCATTACCCCGTGGATAAAACCAACACTAAGCCAATCGGTTACCAAATCGCTTTGTGCATTGATCACACAACTCAAAAACTCTGAGATGGATTTTGTTTCGTTATAATGTCTCTCCCGCGTATACTTATATAAGGTTTCAAGAGCTTCCATATCTTTGTTATATGCAAAGTATTGAAACGTTCCGACGCGTATATGACTTTTCGCAATTCTTGTTAAAATGGCTCCTGGGAGTACGGTTTCTCTCAAAACTTTATCGCCAGTCTCAACCGCAGCTAAAGATCTAGTGGTCGGAATTCCTAAATGATGCATGGCTTCTGACACTATATATTCTCGTAGAACAGGGCCTAACCAAGATAATCCATCGCCACTGCGAGAATAAGGTGTTGTTCCAGAACCCTTCAATTGGATATCGTATCGTCCTGATTTCGTATTTAGTTCACCTAGCAAAAGCGCTCTGCCGTCACCTAGTTGTGGACTGTAATAACCAAATTGATGCCCAGCATAGGCTTGTGCTAAAGGATCTGCTCCGTCGGGTATCATTTGTCCTGAGAAGATCAATTCTAGTCCACTGCTAGGAAGTTTTATCTCTAATTCTTTTGCTAATTGAAAATTACAAGCTATCAGCTCAGCCTTAGTAACTGTTGCAGGTTTTTGTTTATGAAAAAAATGACTTGGGAGAGTGGAATAGGTATTATCAAAAGGAAATTGTGCATTCATGTTTACTAGCAATCGATTTTTATTCTACCTCTAGTGGATTTCTCACTTAAAATCGAGCCAAACGCTCAGTCAATAAGGAGAAAAATCCGTCAGCATTCACATCGCCAATAAAATAGGCATTTTCTGGACGATTTGTGACTTTCCACCAGTCGGCTACTGTCATTCCTAAAGTAAGTTCAGACTGGGTTTCTATTTCAACATTAATTTGACGACCTGAAAATAAATCTGGTGATAGTAGATAGGCAATAACGCAGGGGTCATGCAGTGGGGCGCCATCCGATCCATATTTTTCTTTATCGAACCTTTCAAAAAAATCAGTCATTTCAGCAACTGCTTTACCTACCGGTGAATTCAGTGCCCGAAAAGCATCATTCCTAGCCTTAGTCACAAGAGCTTTATGAGTAACATCAAGGGGTAATACAGTAATTTTAATGTTTGATTGAAACACAATTTCTGCTGCTTCAGGATCTACATATATGTTAAATTCTGCCGTGGGCGTGATATTGCCAACTTCAAAATAAGCTCCGCCCATTAAAACGATCTCTTGGATTTTTTCCTTTATGTCCGGTGCCTTTTCAATTGCTGTCGCTATATTTGTGAGTGGTCCCAATGGACATAATGTTATTGTGCCAGCTTCGTTGGTTCGAACTGTTTCAATTATAAAATCAACTGCATGTTGCTTTTGGAGAGGCATTTCGGGATCTGGAAGGGTTGGGCCATCCAGGCCAGTCTTCCCATGAACATGCTCCGCTGTTACAAGTGGCCTTTGCATTGGGGCGTTACAGCCTGCAAAAACCTTTATCTCAGTTTTTTGTGCTAACTCGCAAACTATCCGTGCGTTTTTTTTTGTTAAATCAAGCGGAACATTACCTGCTACTGCAGTAATACCAAGAACCTCGATTTCTTGGGGGCTGGCAAGGGCAAGCAATATTGCTACGGCATCATCTTGTCCTGGATCTGTGTCAATTATTATTTTACGTTGTTGCATGAACTTAACCCTAATTTTAATTCAATTAACTAAGTCGCATTACCGTATTAAAAAACCTGCGCAAAAGAAAGCGCAGGTTCAACATTACATAGAATTAAAATTTAACCGTCGAAGTCTACAATCTCTGTCAACTTCAGTGCAGTACTTCTTAACTTTGCCAAATCCATCAGATTAACATCATCTGGTGTAAAACTACCCCAGTTTTTAACTAGCTCGGCTGGCTCAGTATTAGGTGCTATCGGGTACTCAAAATTTGCAAGTGCGTAAATTTTCTGCGCATCAGGGGAACTTAAAAACTCCATAAGTTTTATGGCATTTTCTTTGTTGGGCGAGTACTTTGCTAAAGCAATTCCTGATATGTTTACATGTGTTCCACCATTTTCAAATTCGGGAAAAACAATCCTTACACTATCTGCCCAAGCCTTTTGTTCAGGATCTTTGAGCATTTTGCCCATGTAATAGGTGTTTCCAATTGATATATCGCATTCTCCAGACCATATAGCTTTGACTTGTGCCCGATCATTTCCTTGGGGCTTGCGCGCCAAGTTATTTTTTACTGACCTTAACCATTTTTCAGCTTTTTCGAGCCCATGATGATGAATGATCGCTGAGGTGAGTGCGACAGTATAGGCATTAGTTCCCGATCTAGTGCAGATTCGACCTTTCCATTTGGGATCAGCCAGATTTTCATAGGTCGTAACTTCTCCATCAGCCACTTTTTCTTTGCTCGCATATATAATTCTTGCTCGAGTAGTTAAGCCAAACCAGTGATTATCAGGGTCTCTGTAATTAGCAGGTATATTTTTTGTTAGCGTTTCATTTATAACTGGTTGAGTTAAATCTGCCTCAACTACTGCAGCAAGTCTTGAAATATCTACTGTTAAAACGACGTCAGCTGGGCTGCGCTTTCCTTCAGCTTTCATTCTTTCAATCATACCTTTTCTTAGGTAAGCCACATTTACTTTGATGCCTGTTTCCTTGGTAAACGCATCGGTAAGTGGTTGAATGAGAAACGGTTGCCGATAAGAATATATATTTATTTCTGAGGCTACTAAACTTGAAGCGCTTGTTATTAATAGTGCTGCGTAAAATAGTTTTTTAATCACGGTTTAGATCCAATTTTTTGAGATTTATTCTAGGGTAAATATAATTGACTATTTTTGTCAACCAAATACCTGACAAAAATACTTGACAATAAAAAATAAATCTTACAAAAAAACTAAGAATTAAATTTTTCACATTTGTTAAAAGGAAACAGAAATGATTTCACATCGAATTACTGCATCGGCTATAGCCATATGTATAAGTGCATCGGCACTCACCGCGCATCACTTTTACGGACCGTATCCAGTTACCTTGAAGGGTTACGATGGTGATAAAACAAACTCTGTTTCTTATGGTGGACAAATAGCTAGACAGGCCATGGAGCAAAGTCTTAAAAAGCTTGCTTCTACAGGTAACGGTGGTGGAAACGCTGCGGAAGTTGAAGCTCAAATGATGCAATATTTTTCAGGGCCAACCAAAGACCTAGCTATTTTAGCACCTGCGTCAAAAGATGGTTTTAAAGTCAAACAAACAACAATTGGTGAACTATCGTCTTCAGCAAATTTAGAAGGGAAATTCTACAAGGGACTGATGCCGGCATGGCCAGGCAATCATACTGGCGTTGATGTCATGAAGGATATGATTTCGCGAGCTGCAAAATCAAATAAAGGCTTTGATGCAAAAAATGGATATGATTATGCCCAACTGATCTCTAAATTTACAATGGGCGCAGTTCAGTACAGTCAGGCAGTCGATAATTACCTCGATGAAAAAATGACCGCTGATATAAAACCAAATGATATGCCTTATAAAGAGGGTAAGCACTATACTGGTAAAGAGCATTCATGGGATGAAGGCTTTGGTTATTTTGGGGCGCCAGCTCACACAATGGCGTTAACTCCGGCTGCCGCATATGACATTGCAAAAAGAAAAGACATGGCCTCTGCTGATAGAAATGGTGATGGGGTTGTGGATCTAAAATCAGAGATGGTATTTGGTCCTGCGTATTACGCAGCAGCTTTTGATAAGGCAGGCAATACAAATTACTTGGCTGCAATAATGCAGGCTTATATTGATGGTCGTAAGGTAATTTCTGGAGCACAAGGTGAAAAGCTAAGCAGCACAGAACTAGCGGTCATCAAAGGTCACGCTGCAACTATCGAAGAAAATTGGGAAAAAGTTTTGGCCGAAGCCGTATTCAAGTATGCTGGTTCCGTTTACAAAGATATAGCAGCTATGAAAGAAAACGGCGTGGATGACAAAGGTTACCGTAAATATGTAAAGCATTGGGGTGAACTTGCCGGATTTTCAATGGCAATTCAGTCTGGTAGAAAAAACCTTGGACCAACGGCAGTTGAAATGAATAAATTGATTGGTTTTGGTCCGGTAACTGCTGATAATAGCTATGTTACAGGCGTCGATGGTAATGGTAATTTTGTAAGAGACAGAAAAATGACTTGGTCAGATTATCAGTTAAATATGTTAAAAATCCAAAAGCTGATGGCTGATACATTCGGTTTAAAATCACGTGGTAATGACATGCTTAACGAACTTGCCAAAATGAGTGCTTCTGCTGATGCAGACACAAACGCTGAAACTGATTAGAAACTTGAAAACACGGCGCTAATAATTTAGTGCCGTGTTTTTTGCAGCTAGGTATTCGTCTTGGAAGATCTCATACAAACTCTCGCCAAATTTGGGTTATACCTTGATAGCTATCTAACTTCGCTTTTAGCGGATTTTTTAAATCAAAAAAAACGAATATTTATAGGTTATTTGGCAATTTCTGCTGTAATGGCCGTAGTATTCCTGTGTGCTTGGCGAGGTTTGGGAATACGCGGGGCCGTTGGGAAAGTTTTTGATAAAAAAATCTTTTGGTCGGGATCAGCAAAGGCTGATTACTGCATTTACGCGATAAACCGAATAATTTCCATATTGATTTCACCTTATCTCATCGCTCAAGGAGCAGTAACCACTTTCCTGTTTTTTCAATTGAGTAAGCAAAATGTAATTGGCTTCCTGTCTCTAGACCACTGGCCAGGTGTGCTAATTATCATACTATACACTTTAATCTATTTTTTTATGGATGATT
>ENA-OSEY01001209-OSEY01001209.1-marine-metagenome-genome-assembly--contig:-NODE-1209-length-18243-cov-3.434768_pt1 | contig 18243 bp, 15 predicted proteins | sample MGYA00248465_ERZ534230 | MGnify/ENA primary metagenome ERZ534230 (study PRJEB26409, sample SAMN06344110) | marine metagenome | isolation source: Sea water from surface | place: Atlantic Ocean:Southern...
TATTTAGATGGTGAAACATTCATTCTACTCCGCACAGATCTGATATCTGAAATAATATTTTTTAAAATATTCATTTTGCTTTCAGCACTTATATCTCTTAATGCCCCAGTCTTTTTCCATTCAGAGATTATTAAATCGCTTGAATCCTCTTCTCTAAAAAAAGACCAAAGTTCTTCAGAAATAAAAGGTGCAAATGGATGAAGCAAAATTAGTATTGAACGCAAACATTCTAATGCCACTGATCTAGCAATATTTACATCATTAGCATTCCCACTACTAAATCGTATTTTGGAAATTTCTATATACCAATCACAAAAATCATTCCAAGTAAAATCGTACAAAGATTTTGCTGCCTCATTAAAACGAAAACGATCCAAATGATCATTATAATCTTCAACCATTTTCGTTAATCTGCTTAGAATCCATCTTTCTGGTAATTCTAATTTTTCATAATCTATTTCAAATTTAAGGTTTGCTTTGCTAGGAATATTCATTTGTATGAATCGAGATGCATTCCAAATCTTATTCATAAAATTTCTTCCTATTTCAAGTCTTTCTTTAGAAAATAAAACATCTAGACCTTGTGGAGCCATCAACATCACACCAAATCGAACAGCATCGGTCCCATACTCATCAAATAAATCGAAAGGGTCTGGAGAATTACCAAGTGATTTACTTAGTTTTTGACCAGTATCATCTCTAAGTATGGAGGTAAAATAAACATTTTTAAAAGGATATTCGTCCATAAACTCATAGCCAGAGATAATCATTCGAGCTACCCAAAAAAATATAATATCTGGTCCAGTTACTAAAGTACTAGTCGGATAAAACTTATCCAAGCCTTTGTCCTGGTCCGGCCATTTATGTACTCCTATTGGCCATATCCAAGAGCTTGCCCATGTATCAAGGACATCAGTATCACGTACCCAATTTTCACTATCGCTAGGTTCATTGATAGAAACATGTATTTTTGTTTTGTCATCTTTATGATACCAAACAGGTATTTGATGTCCCCATAATAACTGACGACTAATGCACCAGTCTTTAATATTTGATAACCAATGATTATATGTTTTAGACCAATGCTTAGGATAAAAATTTATTTTCTCTTTATTTACCGCATCCATAGCCGGTTTAATTAGTTCATCCATTTTCATAAACCACTGCTCAGACATATAAAATTCAATTGGGACTTGACCTCTTTCTGAAAATCCAATTTTAGTCTGATAATCTTCTCTTTTTTCCAAAAATCCTTCTTTTTCAAGCTCTTTAACAATTTCTTTGCGGGCATGCTCACGAGAAAAACCAATATATTTATCTGGGACATTTGAATTCATTGAGGCATCATCATTCATTATATTTATAAATTCAAGATCATGCCTTTCTCCCATCTGAAAATCATTAGGATCATGGGCAGGAGTTACTTTTACGCAACCAGTTCCAAACTGAGGATCTACATATTTATCAGCAATAATAGGTATTTCTCTTCCAACAATTGGTAAGATTATATATTGTCCTATCAAATGCTGATATCTTTCATCATCAGGATTAATTGCCACAGCGGTATCACCAAGCATTGTTTCTGGTCTGGTGGTTGCAACAACTACACACTCAGTTGAATCTTTTATTGGATACCGAAAATACCAAAGACTACCATTTTTCTCCTTATGAATGACCTCTTCATCGCTAATTGCAGATTTAGAGATAGGGCACCAGTTGACCAATCTATGCCCCTTATATATATATCCTTTTTCATACAGTTTAACAAAAGCAGTTAGTACCGCTTTTGTATAACCATCATCCATTGTAAATCGTTCTCTATCCCAGTCACAAGAACAACCAAGCCTCTTCAACTGTTCGATAATAATTCCACCATATTTCCCCTTCCAATCCCAAGCATACTTTAGAAATTCTTCCCTAGATAAATCCTGTTTATTAATTCCTTTCTCTTGAAGCATTTCAACAACTTTAGTCTCTGTTGCAATCGAAGCATGATCTGTTCCGGGAATCCAACAGGCTTCTTTCCCTTCCATTCTTGCCTTTCGAATTAGAATATCTTGAATTGTGTTATTCAAAACATGCCCCACTGTTAACATCCCTGTTACATTAGGAGGAGGAATAACGATCGTATATGGCTCTTTTTCTGATTTTGGATCTGCAGAGAAATAATCTTTTTCCATCCAATGATTGTACCACTTTCTTTCAATAGAAGCAGGATTGTAAATCTTTTCTAATTTTTCTCGAGACATTTTTTATAAGCGCTAAATAAATTTTTAGGTTAAAATACCGGATACCATTTTACAACATTTAAAAATCCTATACATTCGAAAGATCATTAATTAAAAATAAACATTGCAAATAATAAATATTTTTAGATTATTTTTAGCTTTTGGGTAATTTTTAATTCTTCATTTCTTGGGAGAATAATGCCATAACTGGAATAAAAAGAAAAACAATTATTGAATACTTCCCACACCGCATCTTCTATAGAAAACTTAAAATATTTGATATTAATCGGGTATATAAACTACTCTAAATGAATAGTGGATTAGGAATTATTACTGTTAAAAAAGTAGATTTAGTGATAATTAATAAAGGTTTTCCAGGTCCAATAACATTCAAACCTCTAGAACTGTTTAGTTTATGGTCTAAAAAATCTTTTAAATAACTTTTATTGAAAAAGACCTCATTTATTATTAGCAATTCAATTTAAAATATGTTAGATCGATTTTTCCATTCCGTTATTAATCACCCCAGAGTCACTCTAATTATTGTGTTTGTTGTCACCTTAATTTTGGCACTATCTATTCCAAAACTAAAAATTGATTTCTCCATTGAACATTTATTTTCCAAAAATGACCCTAATGTAGAAAAATACTTTTCTTTTAGGGACACATTTGGAAGAGAGGATAATGTAATAACAATTATATACAAACCACTTAATATTTACGAAAAAAAATTTTACGCCCAGCTTGAAGAATTAACTTACAAAATCGAATCTTTAAATGGAGTAAAAAGCATTGCATCCGTTTTCACTCTTAGTGATATTGACGAAAATGCCTGGCTAGGAGATTTATATAGCGATGCCTCTGATTGGAATGAAAAACATATTACAAAAAAATTAAAATATATTCAGCAGGACCCATCGATTGGATCAAGAGTACTATCAAAAGATTTACAATACGGAACAATAATAGTTGCTCTTAAAGATAGCGCAAACAATCATAAAAACAGAACCGCTTTACTTGAAAAAATCAAACAATTGACTACTAATGAATTCGCCGAATGGACTTTTTCAGGAGTATCTGTTTTGCGAAGCGAATACGTTCGTTATATGCTTAGAGATAATTTTCTATTTTTACCACCAATAGCTTTTCTATTGATCTCAATTTTAACTTTTGTTTTTAGAAATTGGGTATATGTTTTTTTACCAATGCTTACTGTTCTGATAACGGTTATTTGGCTTCTTGGTATTATGGGTTTAGCAGGACTAGAAATAAACATCATGACATATATTGTTCCCACACTTCTTTTTATCATTGGAATAGGAGATGCTATACACATTCAAGCAAGATTCAGAGAAAACTTCTCAACAACTCCTTCCAATCCCAAGCAGGCAATGTTCCAAACTATGTCTCAAATGTCTAGAGTCATATTTTTGACAAGCATAACTACTTCTATTGGGTTTTTAGCGTTAATGACAACCTCAATTAAAATTGTTCAAGAGTTTGGAATGGAAATTTCTATCGGAGTCATGATTGCTTGGTTAGTTTCTATATTGGTTGTTCCTTCCGGAATAATTTTCTCTAAAAAGTTTCATGTGAAAAAGAAAGATTTTTTTCTGCCTACTCTTTCTTGGCTATCCAATTCTATCCCTAAAAATCCTTGGATGTTTATATTGATACCTAGCATAATTGTGATTACATGTACTTACAAGATAAAAGATATATCCACAAATTCATCTTTAATGGATGACCTGAGGCCAAAAAACAAATTATATCAAGACCTTAAACTCACAGAAAAATATTTTGGAGGAGTTTTGCCTTTCGAAGTTCTAATAAAAACTAATGAGCGAAAAAATGATGAAGATACTTCGGTACTTAATCAAAAAATTTTAGAAATCACCAAAAAAGTAGAAAGTATTCTTAAATCAGAATTAAAAAACAGCCGATTCTTTTCAATAAATGATCTGATAGCATCTGCAAAAAGAATACATTCAAAGACCCTTACAAAAATGAGTGATGAAAAAATTATTAAGCAAATTGTAAAGAACCAGTCAAGTCAGCAGATGAAACTTATAAATGATAACCAGACTATTTTAAGAATAACAGGACTTATTGAGGACAAAACTTCTGATGAAATGAAGATGATCTATTCTAAACTAGATTCAATTTCGAAAGTTTTCTCTGATTATATTGAACTAGAATATACTGGAACAACTGTAGTTGCATTAAAAACAAATGACTATCTTGTTCAGTCACTTGTAAACAGTCTTGGCCTTGCTTTGATCTTAATCAGCATTATAATGGCATTTATGTTTCGAGCCAATTCCATTCTTTTTGCAAGTCTTATAACAAACCTTATTCCTATTTTTACAGTGCTCGGAATTTTAGCATGGATGGGTATATCAATTCGTCCTCCAACCGCAATGACGTTTGCTGTTGCACTTGGAATTGCGGTTGATGATAGCTTGCATTTTTTACTTCGATATCGAAAGGAATTAAAAAATGGTCAAAATCGTGTAGATGCAATTCAAGCAACTATAACGAATACAGGTTCAGCCCTGTTGATTACCACCTCCGTTCTTGTTGCAGGTTTTTCTGTTCTCTTACTTTCTGCATTCCTGCCAACTTATCAATTTGGTCTATTATCAGCTGTAATGATTGGAACCGCATTAATTTGCGACCTTACGCTATTACCCGCTCTGTGTTTAGTATTACCAAATCCAAACAAAAAATAATATTCAATTGCAAAATTGTATAATATCTATTTATGTATGGCTACAAATACATATTGTTTGGGATAATTTTAAATTCATCAATTATATGTGGCCAATTTTCAAAAAAGGGAATATTTACATTTGGGGCTATTACAGGAAATGATGTTCCTAAACTATGGTCTAAATATCAGTCAAGTATATCTTACATCCCTACTATCTCTTTCAAAAAAAATGTATCAAATCAATCTTTATTAGATTTTGAATGGGGTTATCAACTGCAAGGAAATTACTCGGGAGACTCACTTTACAAAACAATTCAGAAACCTTATCGGTTTTGGACACGTTATTCAAACGAAAAATTAGAGGCTCGACTGGGTCTGCAAAAAATTATATTTGGTCCAACCCAAATTCTTCGCCCTCTTTCCTGGTTTGATAGTTTTGATATCAAAAATCCTACGAATGAAACAAATGGCGTTGAAGCATTAAGGCTTAAGTGGTTTTCATCAAATAATAATACTTTCTGGTCTTGGTTGATTAAAGATGATTTAGATACAATATCCTATGGAGGGAGGTATGAATTCCTTTCTCCACTAGGAGAAGTTGGACTTACAATACACTCTGATCCAAAAAACTCCTACCAAATAATTGGACAAACAGGTATTCCCATCGATAAAGCTCATAACAGAATGGCTATCGATTATAGGTACGATGGTATAATAGGATTTTGGAATGAGACCACTTTAATTCAATCACAAAAAACTCAAGTTATACTTACAACACTCGGAGCAGATTACACTCTTCCAATTTTAAATGGAGTATTAATTATGGCAGAAACAATGTACGCCTCAAATAAAAATAATGATCAAAACAAAACAAAATATTATTCCGCGTTTATGGCAAGTTTACCTATAGGCATAACCCATTCAGCAATGTATGTTTCACAGCTTGACTGGGCAGAAGAAAAAACATATCATTACTTGCGTTGGAGTAGTACATTTAATAATTATAGTTTGAATTGGATATTTTCACTAAATCCAAAAAGGAATCAATACAATGTATCTGAAAATATGCTTACAGAATCAATTGCTGGATTTGGTACAAATATTCAATTCATGTTCATATACCACCACTAAGGATTAGTATGGAAAACAATACCGTCATCTCAATTCAAAACTTAATAAAACAATTCCCTGTTGGAAGGGAGTTTTTCACTGCTTTAAAAAATATAACTCTAGATCTCCATAAGGGTGAATTTACGGGTCTTGTTGGTCCTTCGGGCTCCGGAAAAACAACTTTACTGAATATTATAGGAGGTCTAGACTCTCCAACAGAAGGAAAAGTCCGCGTCTTAGATCAACCATTAGATAATACGACTCATAATGAGCGCGCCCGGCTTCGAAGAAAATATATGGGATTTATTTTTCAAAGTTATAATCTACTTCCAGTATATACTGTTTTTGAAAATGTAGAACTACCACTTATTCTTAATAAAATGAATAAGGAAGATCGAATACAGAAAGTGAACCAAGCTATCGAATGGGTTGGACTTACGAATAAACGTAACTCTAAACCTAACATGCTTAGTGGAGGTGAATGCCAAAGGACTGCCATTGCCAGAGCGCTTGTCCATGACCCGGTGCTTGTAATGGCTGATGAGCCTACAGCAAATCTGGATGCTGAAAATTCTCATAATATCATGAAGATACTAACAAAACTTAATAAAGAGCTCGACACTTCTTTTGTATTCGCAACTCATGATGAAAAGATAATGGGATATCTAAAACGTATTATTCGTTTGGAAGATGGCAATATTGTTAACGATAAAAAAATAACAAAAGAGAATATTTAGTGTTATTTAAAATCGCATTAAAAAATTTATTAGGAGCTCGCCTAAGAACTTTTTTAAATGTTTTTGTTACATGTATTTCGTTCTTCATGATCATTTTTATAACAGGACTATATGATGGGATGAGACAACATGCCAAGCAGGTCACAATTGATACAGAAATTGCTGGTGGTGCTTATTGGCATCCACTATACGATCCTTCAGATCCAATGGTATTTGAAGACTCTCATTCTACTTTGCCTCCAAAAATCAATGATTTAGTAAATGAGAATAAAGCAGTTCCTATACTTGTAAGCCAGGCCGCAATCTATCCTAACGGTCGAATTATGCCGGTCATCATGAAAGGAATTCATCCTAGCCAAAATATTGTAAACATGCCTACAAATACTTTAGAAAAAAATAAAGATATAAACATACCTGTCTTGATTGGAAAAGGAATGGCAAATAATACAAAGCTAAATATCGGGGACTCTTTTACAATTCGCTGGCTTGATTCTGATGGTACCTATGACGCAGACGAGGGTACAGTAGTCCATATTATGGATACTGAAAATTTTAAATTAGATATAGGACATATTTGGATCCCTTTAAAAAAAGCACAGGAAATGTTAGCCTTGGAAAACGAAGTCACTTACGTATCCTATGCCATAGGAGAGAAAAAAATAAAAAACTCAGGATCCTGGATTCATCGAGATGTCGACTATCTGATACAAGATATTGAAGCTGCAATCGAGGCAGATAAGCCTGGCAATCAAATCATGTTTACGATTTTACTATCGTTGGCAGCAATGGGAATATTTAATGCTCAAGTACTATCTATTTTTAGGCGTGGAAAAGAAATTGGAACCCTAATGGCCTTAGGAATGACACGATCAAAAGTTGTTGGTCTTTTTACATTGGAGGGAGGGATTAATGCTATTTTAGCTTCAGCATTAACACTATTCCCTTTTGGCCTAATATTTTGGTGGACGGCAGAGCATGGGGTCCCAATGCCAATGGATTATTCAGAAATGGGATTTATGATAGCAAAACAACTTATGCCCGTTTACTCTTTCAATCTGATTGTCACTACAACTGTTTTAGTATTTTTTATCGTTATTATTGTAAGCTATTTACCATCAAGACGTATTGCTAAAATGAAACCTACAAATGCTTTAAAAGGGAAGACAGGTATATGATTCGTTTTCTTACCAAAGGTCTGCTAAGAGATCGATCTCGCAGCCTATTCCCAGTTGTAATTATTACAATAACTGTAGGGATTGTTATTTTTACCGTTGGTTTCATGAAGGGAACAATGAATAGTGTATTTTTAGACACTGCTGTGATTATTTCAGGACACGAAAAAGTGGTAACTCGTGCATATAAAGAGGAGAGCCAGATGCTTCCGAACGATCTTGCTCTATTGGATGTGGATCAAATTATAAAAAATCTTAATAAAGAATACCCTACTCATTTTTGGAGCCCTAGAATAACCTTTGGTGGTCTATTGGATATCCCGGATAATAACGGGGAAACAAAAGATCAAGGGCCCGTTATTGCTATAGGAATTGATTTACTTAGTAATGAAACCAGAATGCCTGAAATCTGGGGACTAGAAAAGTATCTAGTTGAAGGGGAATTACCAAAAAACTCTAAAGAAGTATTGATAAGTAAAAAACTAGCAAATAAGCTAAATATTTCCGTCGGCGACTTAACAACCTTCATCGGAACGACGATGCATAACGCATTCACTACCTATAATTTTTTAGTAGCGGGAACTTTTGACTTGCGTAAAGGTCAAGCAGATAAGCAAATGATGCTTGTTGATATTTCAGGTGCTAGAGAAGCTTTAGATATGGAAAATGCAGCATCCGAAATTTTCGGTTTTACACATTCACTATTTTATAATGATGACAAAGCAGTTAGTCTAAGAACCAATTATAATAATAGCTACTCTGATACTTCAGACATCTTTAGCCCAGTCATGTTAGCACTACGTGATTCTAGCGAGCAGATGGGGACTATGGTAGATATGGTAGATATTTTTCTATTAATAATTGGAGGAGTGTTTTTAACTATCGTTACTATCGTTCTTTGGAATATGGGACTTATGAATGGACTAAGACGTCATGGCGAATTTGGTCTGCGTCTTGCAATCGGTGAATCAAAAGGAGATGTCTATCGTTCCATGATATTAGAGTCGCTCATTATAGGATTTACAGGAACTATTTTTGGAACAGGTATAGGACTAATGCTAACCTATTATGTTCAAGAATACGGTATAGATTATTCTGAAGTTGTTTCCTCCATGTCAACATCCTCAATGGTAATGCCAAATATATTCTATGCACAGATTACGCCAGAACTATACTATATTGGATTCATCCCAGGTGTAATCGCTACTGTATTAGGAACTATGTTATCTGGAATAGCTATATACAAAAGAGAGATGGCACAATTATTTAAGGAGCTTGAAATATGATAAAAAAAATGATGTATTTAATGTTTTTCTCATTCGTATCTAGCCAAACCGAGATTGTATCCGTTGATAATATCATCAATAAAATGGATAAAAATCTCAATGCCAAAAGTAGAATTTTAAAAAGTAAAATGGTGGTTCATGGAAGAAGATCAAGTCGTATTATTGAATCTAAAAATTGGGTTATAGGAACTGAGAAATCGTTTACGGAATACCTTTCCCCAGCTCGTGAGGCAGGAACAAAAATGTTAAAGTTAGGTGATAAACTATGGACCTACTCACCACAAACAGATAGAGTCATCCAAATATCTGGACATATGCTACGTCAGTCTGTTATGGGTTCAGATATGTCCTACAATGACATGATGGAAGATCGCCCTCTTCAAGAAATATATAAAGCAACCATAACTGGATCTGAAACAAAAGAAGGTCGAGATCATTGGGTTATAACAATGGAGGCAAAAGTAATCGGTCTTCCATACCCAAAACGAAAAACTTGGGTAGATAAAGAATATTTTCTCCCTTTGAGAGAAGAACTCTATGCTAAAAGCGGGAAACTACTCAAGACTGCCACCTTAAAAGATATTAAAAACATTCAAGGTCGTTGGTTTCCTGGAAAATTTATATATAAGGATGAACTAAAAAGGAACAGTAAAGGAACAGAGTGGATTATTGATAATATTGAGTTTGATGTAAAAATACCTTCATCTCGTTTTTCAAAGGCCTTGCTTAGAAAATAACACTATATTTTCGATATGTGGAGTATGAGGGAACATATCAACCATAACAGATTTTTTTAGTTCATATCCTTTTTCACACAATATCTTTGCATCTCTAGCTTGAGTTGTGGGGTTGCAGGATACGTAAATAATTTTCTTTGCTTTAAGCTTTGGTAAGTACTGTGCCATATCTGGATGCATACCAGCCCTTGGAGGATCCACAATAATGATATCTGGTTTTGGTATTCTATTTGGAAGTTGTCCAGATTTAAAAAAGGTATCTAGGTTCGCTTTTAAAAACTGAACATTTTCAATATTATTTAAATCCGCATTTTTTTCTGCATCATCAAGTGCGGATCTTATTACTTCAAACCCGTAAACTTCTTTAGCTTTATCTGCGATAAATAAACCAATAGTCCCAGTACCGCAATATAAATCATAAACTATCTCCTCGCCAGTTAGTCCAATTAGTTTTGAAACCTCATTATAAAGAGCCTCACCTTGTTTAGTATTTGTCTGAAAAAAAGAGTTAGCAGATATTTCAAAGGTTAATTTCCCTAATTTTTCTCTAATGAATGGCTCACCATATAACAGAGTTTCATATTCGCCAAAGGCTACATCAGCCTTGCGAGTATTCACATTATTAACCATAGATGTAATCTCGGGGAATTCCTTTAATAAAGTATCAATTAAAGGAGAGAGCTTATTAATATCATTATAGGATGTAACTATATTAACCATAAGATCATTTGTATTCACACCAAAACGAAGCATTAGAAAACGTAAAAACCCAATGTGTGTTTTTGGATCATAAGGCCTAAGCTGAGGATTTTGTAAGCAAACTTCTCTTGCAGATGATAGAATATGGTTACCAATTTCAGGCTGGAGATGGCAATTATTAATATCTAAAATTTTATCATATCTACCTGTCATATGTAGACCCAATGCAAAGGACTTATCAACCCCTTCCGGCTCATCCTCTAATACCCATCGATGTGGAGAAAATGTGAATTCCATTTTATTTCGATAATTATAAGTTTGTTCTGCCTCTATCTTTCCATGTAATGAAAATTCTGAAAAGCCTCCCAACCTATGAAAAGCATCCTCTACCTGATTCGCTTTTTCAATTAACTGTTGATTATAAGAAAGACTTTGAATCTTGCTACATACATAATAGTGATTACAGCGAATTTTTTCAGCATGGTTAGATTTTTCAACCACCTTTTTAACAGTCCCTTCAGCATAACCCTTTCTTTTTTTATATATACGAGCAATTATTTTTTCACCAGGGATTGCACCTTTTACAAAAATTACAAAATTATCGATCTTAGCAACACCCATCCCTCCGTATGCCAGCGACTTTATATCCAATTCAAGTTCAACACCCCGCTTAATAGTTATTGGTTCACTCATGAAATAATTTCAACTCCCCTACTCGTTCCAATACGGGTAGCACCTGCCTCAATCAATTTAAGAGCTTCATATTTGGTTTTAATCCCTCCACTAGCCTTAATACCCACTCGATCACCAACCACCTTTTTTATTAGCCTTACATCTTCAAGAGTCGCTCCTGAGGAAGAAAACCCGGTTGAAGTTTTTACAAAAGCTGCCCCACTTTCCATAACTATATTACAAGCTAAAGCTTTTTCATCTTGATTCAATAAAGAAGTTTCTATTATTACTTTCACACAATTACCATCTGCAGCTTCAACAACTTTTTTAGTTTCATTTTTTACTAAATCTAATTTTCTTTCTTTTAAGAAAGCGATATTCATTACCATATCTATTTCGTCTACACCCTGAAAAATTAAAAATCGTGCCTCTGCATATTTCATTTCCTCAGAATCTGCTCCAAGAGGGAAACCGACTACAGAACAAACCTTCGGATTTTCATCTTTCAAAATTGATTTTGCATATGATACATAAACAGGGTTTATACATACAGAAGCAAATTTATATTGGACTGCTTCTTTGCACAAAATTTCTATATCCGAATGCAATGCATCAGGTCTTAAGTTCGTATGATCAATAAGGCTAGAAAAGCTATTCACTCAAATTAGGCTTTTTATCTTATCAATTAGCTCTAACGCTTGATTTTTATCTGAAGCCTCAGCATAGATACGAATAATGGGCTCTGTGTTCGACTTTCGAAGATGAACCCATTTGTCTTTCCATATGAACTTTATTCCATCTAACGTATTTTTTTCAGCGTTTTCAAAAAGACTCACTGCTTTTTTTATAATATCTTCAGCATCGATCCCTTTAATATTTACTTTATCTTTTACTATTACAAATTGAGGCAGTGATTGATGTATAGCACTAAGAGGCTCACTGGATTGAGACATCCTATTTAAAACCATAGTAACTCCAACTAATGAATCTCTCCCTAGATGACATTCACGTAGGATAACACCACCATTCCCTTCTCCTCCAAGATTTGCATTGACTTCATTCATTTTATTCACAACATTAATTTCCCCAACCGCGGAACGCACTACTGAACTTCCCTTTAATTCAGCCAGTTTATCCAAGGCAAGAGAAGAAGAAAGATTCAGAACAAACTTCTCAATTTGATTCATTTCCTTCAGATATCCATCTGCAGCTAATACAATAGTATATTCTTCTCCTAAGGGTTCCCCCTTTTCATTGACAATTGCCAATCTATCTGCATCTGGATCTATTGCAAAGCCAACATGAGCATGGTGCTTTTTTACCATTTGACTGAGATTCAATAAGTTTTCAGGCAACGGCTCGGTTCCCCTAGTAAAATTTCCATTTGGTTCACAATTTAATTCAATTACTTCGCAACCTAAAGCCTGCAACATAGCTGGAAGAGCATCCGATCCTGCACCGTTAACAGAATCAATAACAACTTTAAATCTTTTCCTTTGAATTCGATTTAAAGAAATGCATTTCAAACTAACACAAGAAATTAAATGTTTTTGTACTGCATTCTTTTCTTGCCATATGATTCCTGGCTCTTGGGCGGGTTTAATCAAAGGGTCTTTATCAACAATTTCAAAAAGATTTCGGCAATCATCTGGATGAAAAAAAGTACTGTCTTCTCTAACAAATTTTAACCCATTCCATTCTATCGGATTGTGACTTGCGGTAACTATAAGACCTCCAACTGCTTCTGTGCTGTGAACCATAAACTGAACTGTTGGAGTTGGTACAATACCGCAGTGGATGACAGTTCTACCAAGCTGAACTAACTGCTCACACATAGATTCTAAAATTAAATCACCACTAGGACGACTATCTCTACCTACAACAATTACACCGTCAGGAAGGTATTTATGCATCGCTTTTGCATATACGACTGAATCTTCTGGTTTTAGGTGAGTTTTAACTAAACCTCGTACTCCAGAAATACTACGAATCAACATTTTTTATTATTTTTGTATAATCTTAGAGAACTATTAGAAAAAATATTTAAAAGGTAAAGCTCTGAATAACTCAGAGCTTTACCTTCCCCATCTGGGATTTTATTTACGGCGTCTTTTACGACGAAAGCGGTTCGCACGCGGATCGTTTCTCAACGCCTCAATCCTAGCCAATCTTTTAATTCTTCTTACTGTCTTTTTTCTGGCCTCACGTTTTGCATCACTTGGCTTCTCATAAAAAGATCGATTCCTGATTTCCCTTAGGACACCAGCTCTCTCCCACATTTTTTTAAAACGCCGAAGAGCTCTTTCGAATGATTCTTTTTCATTTACTTGGACTTCTACCACTTAAATCACCTCCAAAGTGTAGTTTGTGGTAATATTAAAATAATTTGCATTATAAAAAGCCGGCGATATTAACCGTATAAGTAATCAGTTACAAGGATTAAACCAATGAAGCAAATTCCTTAATCGTTAATGTCTCTGGCCTTCTTGTAAAGTTAATTCTTTTTTTTGCCGCAGTCGGAATATCCCATCCCTTTAAAGTATTACGTAACATTTTCCTCCGCTGAGAAAATGCAGCTGATACAAGTTTATTGAATCGAATATACTTTTTATCGTCAATAAGCGCTTCTTCTTTTTTAGAAAACTTTACAATAGCTGATTCTACTTTAGGCTTGGGAATAAAAACATCCGGCTTTATTGTAAAACAATATTTTATATCTAAATAAGCACCAACTACAACGGTAAGGCGACCATATGCTTTGGTTCCGACTTTTGCACATAATCGATCTGCAACTTCTTTTTGCATCATTATAAAAGTGTCGCTCCAATAATCTAATTGCTCAATCAGCCAAAAGATTATTGGTGAAGTTATGTTATAAGGAATGTTACCAAAAATCCGCACTGGATTATTCATAGGCAAGGCATCAATGTTCTGATTGAGAATATCTCCATGCACTATTTTCAATCCCTTAAGGGCTGGTTTTTGTTCTAACACTTTGATCAATAATGGATCAATCTCTACAGAAACAAGATTTTTTACTTTCGGGAAAATTCGGTCTGTCAATGCTCCTTCTCCTGGACCAATTTCTAAAAAGTTATCATCTGCCTTGGGCTCAATTGTTTTTACTATTTTTTCTAATAGATTTGTATCCGTTAAAAAATTTTGCCCCCATTTTTTTCTAAAAGGGTGACCACTATATTTCTTTTTATGATTCAAAGATTAAATAACTTTGAGGCGTTTTTAGTAGTTTCAGCAGCAATAATCTCAAATGGCAACTTAAATATTTCAGAAATTTTTTCTGCTACAAACCTTGCTCTGCCTGGTTCATTAGGTTTACCCCTAAAGGGGACAGGACTTAAATATGGGCAATCAGTTTCAACAAGGATACGGTCAAGAGGTAATTTCCCTACAAATTCTGGAAGATGACTATTTTTAAATGTTATGTTCCCAGAAAAGGATATATAATATCCTAGTTCAATTAATTTTGTCGCAGTGTCTTCCGTGCTTGAAAAACAATGTGCAACACCTACAACACTTGGGAAATCTTTTAATATGGAAAGAACATCATTATCAGCGTCTCTATTATGAAATATAACTGGCATATTTAGATCTTCGGCGATCTCCATTTGAGCTCGAAAAACCTCCTTTTGAACTTTAGGACTTGATATATTTCTAAAATAATCTAGTCCCATTTCGCCTACAGCAACCATTTTATCATTTTTCATAAAATTATATATTTTTTCTCTGTAACCATTTGGGGCATTTTTTGAATCATGTGGATGAATACCTACCGATGCATAAATACTTTCATATTTTTTACTAAGCTCTAAACACTCATTTGCATCATCTAAATTAGTTGCAACACAAATAAACCTGTTAACTCCTAAGGTTTTTGCTCTTTCCAAAACTGAATCTAAATCAGTTTTTATTTGATCATAAAAAAGGTGACAGTGAGTATCCGTTAGCATTGATATGTTTTTAATTTTAATATGTAATACAAAGGTAACTTGAAATTATAATCATCTAGTTTGTGAAACTTGTTTCTTTTATAATTATATTTTTAAGAAACTGACCTTACATTTAGTAATTCAAATAATGCTCAAGATACTCTTATATTACATCTATTTAATAGAAAAATGCCAAGCTCTGAAGTTTAGAACTCTTAATATATTCAATACTTCTATTATAATTTTCAAGCAGGCCCCTTGCTATAAAATAATGTTAATCGGAAATTAATTAGTCTACTTATTCAAATGAGTTTTTACATACAGTCCTTGTTCATCGCCATACCAATATTTTTTATTTTAATAATATTGGAATGGATCGCATCAAAGAAGATTGGAAAAAAGGTAAATAGATCTACAGATGTTATTTCTAGCTTGAGTTCAGGAATGTCTAATATTACCAAAGACAGCCTTAACCTTGGTGTTGTACTTATAAGCTATGGATGGCTTGTTAAACATCTTACTATCTATAAATTAGAACCACTCTGGCTTGCAACTTTGTTTGCATTTATAATTCAAGACTTTACTGGATATTGGATGCACAGGCTGAACCATCGGGTCAATATTTTTTGGAATCGGCATGTTATTCATCATAGTAGTGAAGAATTTAATTTATCCTGTGCACTTCGTCAGAGCATATCAGAGACAGTACATTTTAGCGCATTACTTATGATCCCTGCGGCTTTCTTTGGAATCCCTGCAGATATTTTTTCTGTGTTAGCTCCTATTCACTTATTTATGCAATTTTGGTATCACACTAGGCTTATACATAAAATGGGGTTTCTTGAAAAAATTATAGTGACGCCATCGCATCATAGAGTACATCACGCAATTAACCCAGAATACATTGATAAGAACTATGGCCAAATACTTATTCTCTGGGATAAAATATTCGGTTCTTTTCAAGAAGAATTAGATCATATAAAACCTGTGTATGGCATCCTAAGACCTGCAAAAACTTGGAACCCTATTCTAATAAACTTTAAACATCTATGGCAATTAATCCAAGATGCATATCATACAGAAAACATATGGGATAAATTCCGCATTTGGTTTATGCCTACAGGATGGCGCCCTGAGGATGTAAAATTGAAATTTCCTATCTATATAATTAAAGATCCACAAGAGTATAAAAAATATCATACTGCTCTTTCAAACCCTTTTTTAGCATGGTCTTTTATTCAGCTAGCTGTAGGAACATTTTTCATGTTCCACTTTTTTTCTATTCTCCATCAACAAGAATCGGCTTTGAACTATTTTTATGGGATTTTTATAATGGTTCACATTTTCTCATTCACATTCGCCATGGATCAAAGTAAATATTTGATTTTTGCTGAACTTATTAAATTATCTTTTAGCCTAATTCTTATCTATATACAAAAATTTTCCTGGTTTGGATTATATGGAATAAATATTTATTTAATTGTCTTTTACTTAATCATTTCAATGACATTTACGGCTTATTTTTCACAGAAACATAAATTAATCTTAGAGCCTGCCTAAATGGAGAAATATACAATCTCTGTTCATTTAAAATATTTTCTGTTTTTTTTTATCATCTCTCTATTTAACTGTGAATCTAAAAAAAGTTCTTTGTTCTTTGATCCAGAGCTAGAATATCCATCCTACCTACCAACTAAAACTGATATAATTATTTCACGTGAAAAGTATATTGATCAACTGCAGGGATTTTGGCTTGGACAATCTATTGCAAATTGGACAGGCCTCATTACAGAAATGGATAAAGTTAGCCCTCCTTTTTATACTGATGAAGATTGGGGTGGGCCTGATCAGAAAAACATATGGGGGCATTATATTTCTCCTAAAGATACAATAATTGATTTTTATATAATAAATACAGGAACACCATGGGGAGCTGATGACGACACTGATATAGAATATATGTATCAACATTTATTAGATGAAAATAATGTCAGTGTTTTATCTCCAGAACAAATTAAAGAAGGATGGCTAAATCATATATATTCAAATGAAAATGCACCATCAGGGGAAAATTATCTTTGGGTATCAAATGAAACTGCATACTATCTAATGATGGAGGGAATTTTGCCTCCAGAAACAAGCAATCCTAATCTTAACTCAAATTATTCAATGATAGATGCACAACTTACTACTGAAATTTTTGGTGTTCTTTGTCCTATCAGAAATGACATTGCTATGAAGATGGCTCATTTGCCTATTCGAGTAACTGCTAAACTTAATTCTGAGTGGGTATCTAAATTTTATGTTTCCATGCACTCACTTGCTTCAAAAGTAGATTCTAATCTAAATATGAAAGATCAGATTGAATGGCTTGCAAAAGAAGCTCGGAAAACGTTACCTAACGATTCATATTCTGCAAAAATATTTGATCACGTTCGAAAATTATATCTAAAAAATCCTGATAAAAACAATTGGGAAAAAACACGTGATCAGATTTATGAAAGGTATCAATTAAATAGCAATGATGGATATACCTATAAAAATCCTTTTGATTCAGGAATTAACTTTGCAGCAAGTCTAATTAGCTTATTTTATGGGCAGGGTAATTTAAAACGAACGATACAAATAGGCACCTTAGCAGGATGGGACTCTGATAACCCAACCGCTACTTGGGGTGGATTATTAGGATTCATATTAGGTAAGAAAAAAATTATGAAAATATTTAACAACTATAATATATCTGATGATTATTGGATACATCGAACAAGGAGAAACTTCAAAGATAGGACACCGGGTACTAAAGGAGAAGATACATTTGAATTTTTAGCAAAGAGAGCAATATTTATTATCGACCGAGTAGTAATTGAAGAAATGAAAGGTGGGGTAGATTTAGAAAAAAATTTTTGGTATATACCAAAAACAAAGTAAAAAAAACCTATTTT
>ENA-OSEY01001210-OSEY01001210.1-marine-metagenome-genome-assembly--contig:-NODE-1210-length-18242-cov-9.683843_pt1 | contig 18242 bp, 20 predicted proteins | sample MGYA00248465_ERZ534230 | MGnify/ENA primary metagenome ERZ534230 (study PRJEB26409, sample SAMN06344110) | marine metagenome | isolation source: Sea water from surface | place: Atlantic Ocean:Southern...
ATTTTTTTTGGTGCCACCAACTTCCGCTTTACTTGCTTATCTAATATTAAATGAAGAATTTATTTTAATAGACTTTTTAGGTCTATTTTTATCTTGCCTAGGAGTGTTTATAGTTTCTAAATTTCAAGAAAATATTAATTTAAAGTAGAGAGTTAACCCTTGTTATAGAGAAGTTGATTATTGCCACTTTCTAATATAATGTAACAACTTTTTTATATATTTTTGTATTAAAACCAATTTTCTAAATATGCTACTACTATAAATATAAATAGATATCCAAAAAAGTACCATTTGAATATATATGAATGAGGCTTACCACCATTTTTCATTTTTTGAATTTTAAACAAAATTCCTCCTGTGGAATTATTGATGATAGAGTAGATATAACTATTCAAAATAAATTTACAATTCTATCTTTAGAAAAGATTTAAATATTGATCAAATTAAAAAATTTTTGGTATATCTTATAAAATATCAAATGAGTTTTGAATTCACGTTTACAAAGTTATTTCGGCTCTATGCAGTTTATTGTTATTAATTAAACCGAAGTTTAATATAGAGAATTATGCTTAAAAAGGATGTAAGATTTTCTAATTTTGTAATAAAAAATTAGTAACATTTGTTGCTCTGTCAATATTTATTTTAGAAAAATGCATGATAGTATAGCTTAAATAAATTAGGTGTATTTCAAAATTATGAATGAAAATAAAAATATATTTGGAATAATTTATATTTTAATTGCAATGGCATTATTTTCTGTACACGACGCTATTTTAAAATATATTTTTGAAAAAACTTCATTATATGAAATTTTTTTTGCAAGAACTTTAATTGCAGCATTATTATCGGGCGGATTTTTATTAATCACAAAACAAAGAATTTCATTGATTACTCATTACCCGTTTTTATCAATAATTAGAGTAGTTTTACATTTTTTAGCTTTTAGTTTTTATTTTGTTTCACTGACATATTTAACACTTGCTGTTGCTACAGCATTATACTTTTCCACACCTTTTTTTATGTCAATTTTTGCAAGTATATTTTTAAAAGAACATATTGGTTACAAAAGATGGTTGTCAATATTTTTGGGTTTTGTAGGAGTGTACATAATATTGAACCCAAACTTTAATGATTTTGATTACAAAACTCTTTTACCACTTCTATGTGCTTTATTTTATTCTTTATCAATGACAATTACAAAAATAACTTCTGATAAAGATGATACTTATACTCAATTATTTTATTTCTATTTAATAACAATTTTATTATGTAGTTTTTTATTTTTAATTTTAGGATCAGGGCAATTCGATAATTTCAGTGATCCGACAGTTAAGTTTATTTTTAGAGAATGGTTTAGTCATATTAATCATACTTGGAAATTTATTCTTATGATAGGTGTTTTAGCAACCATTGCATTTACCTGTGTGTTTAAGGCATACAGCTCGTATTCGACATCAGTAACTTCTATATTTGAATATTCACTAATTGTTTGGTCTATAGTAATAGGATTTTTTTTATTTAACGACATACCTACATTAAGAACTATAACAGGGTGTATAATAATTATACTAGCTGGAATGTTTATATTTTTTAGAGAAGAAATAAGAGAACAAAAAACTAATTTAGAAACTCCTTTGAGGAGATAAATAAAATTTAGTAGTTCCGGTATACATTATAAAAGGTTTAAAGTTTAATAAAAGATAGATCATTTAATTTATATCATGAGAGTAAGAACTAAAGAATGCTATCATTGTAAATCACTGAATAAAGTTCTTTACCGTTGCAGATATGGTGATTTAAAGAGTTATGTTTTTTTATGTGTTTCGTGTCTGAAAGAGATTAAACTAGGATTTAAGGACACCTATCAATATGGTGGCACTTGGAAAAGTAAAAAGAAGTAATTTAAATCAAAAAATGTGTCCAAATGCTCAATATTTTTGCTTCAGTGGAATTACACCTCTAACTCCGCCTTTAGGATTTGGAGTGTCACCTTGCCTCCTTGGAATAATATGAATATGACAATGAAAGATGGTCTGGCCTGCATCTTTACCTATGTTCATTCCAATATTAAAACCTGTTATTGTTTCATCTAAAATTTTGAATTCGGTTTTTAGTGTATCTAGCACAATTGGGATCTCATCATGTTCTTCTTGAGAGCATTGAAAATAACTTACAACATGCCTTTTGGTAATTATGAGTGAATGAAGAGGGGTCACTGGAAAAGCATCTCTTATGACATAAAAATGATTATACTCATGGACTATAAGATCTTCTTCTATATTACAAAAAATGCAGTTATTCATGATTAATTCTTTTAATTAAATTAGTACCCTATCGCAACACCTTCTCTTCGATGGTCGGAACCTCCAAAAAGCTTATTTTTAATTTGAATTATGTTTAAACCTGAATAAAAATTTCTTAATTTAACTTTATACCCTTTTTTTTCTAATTGATTTTTTAGCAAGGATATTTTTGAGTTTTTTTCTAAATAAAATGTTCCAAACTTGTTAATTCCGTGCGGTATAGATGCAGCTTGTTGAACATTCATATTCCAATCAATTAATCCAATAATAGAGTTTACAACATATCCTATGATATTACTTCCTCCTGGTGATCCTATTATAAATAATGGTTTGTTATTTTTGAAAATAATTGTTGGTGCCATTGATGATCTTGGCCTTTTGTTTGGTTCAATATTATTAGCAACTCTTTTTCCTTTTTTTTCTTTTTGAAATGAAAAGTCAGTTAGCTCATTATTCAAAAGAAACCCTCCATTTGTCATTAATCTTGATCCAAAACTACTTTCAATAGTTGAAGTCATTGAGAGTGCGTTGCCATATTTATCTACAATTGATATATGAGTTGTAGATGGTAATTCTAATGAATTAGCATATATATAATTATTTGTTTCTCTGTGTAAAATTGAACCAGGTTTAATGTCTGGTATTTTCATTTTTGTTTCTAATTTATTCGATCTAAACTTTAAATATTTTTTATCAATGAGTTTATCAATTGGTACATCGACAAAGTCACTATCGGCGATATACTTTCCTCTATCGGCAAAAGCTAACCTAGATGCATCTCCGATAATTCTCCATGTCTCAGAATTATTATATCCTAGTTTTGATAGATCATATCTTTCAACAATTCCTAAAATTTGATTTATAGTTATTGCTCCTGATGATGGCGGACCCATACCACATACTTTATATTTTCTATACAATGAACATACAGGATTTCTTTCTTTTACTTCATAATTTAATAAATCTATTTTTGATAATTTTCCTGGATTGACTTTTACATTTCTAACTGTGGAAATTATGTCTTCACCTATTGTGCCTGAATAAAAAACATCAGAGCCGTATTTAGAAAAAAGTTTCAATGTATTTGCATAATTTACATTTGTTTTTATGTTGCCATACTCTAAACTTTTACCGAGTGGCAAAAAATAATTTTTTGTAATTTTATATTTTTTTAGAGACTTGCGGTTTTTTTTAATTGATGAGCTTAATTTCTTAGAAACTGGAAATCCTTTTTCAGCCAATTGAATTGCATCTTTAAATAACGCTTCCCACTTTTTTTTACCCCATTTTTGATGTGCTTTTTCCAATAATGCTGGAGTACCTGGAACTCCAACAGACTTTCCACCAACGACAGCTTCAAAAAATGTTAAAGGTTTCCCTTTATTGTCTAGAAAATGATCTGGCTTTACTTCCAGTGGTGCTGTTTCTCTTCCATCTAATGTAGTTAATTTTTTTGTTTTTTTTTCGTAGTAAACTAAAAAAGCTCCACCACCTAGTCCTGAAGACTCAGGTTCAACAAGACCTAGGACTAATTGGGCAGTAACCATTGCATCAATAGCGTTTCCACCTGTATGCAAAACTCTAGCAGCTGCTTCTGATGCTTTTTTGTTTGCCGTAACTACCATCCATTTATTGGCGATTACTGGTTTACCATTTTTTTTTAATTCAAGATTTTTATTCATTAATAAATTTAAATCATAAATCTCAGGAGATATACCATCAGATTTTTGTGATGCTGTTACGGTAAAATTTATTATTATTAAAAATTTTATCAGTAGAAGTGTTTTAATCTTAATTTGAAGAATAATTAATCTTATTAATAATTTCATAAAGGTAAAATTCCTTCGTTGCAAAAAAACTTATCGTAAACTAAGACTTTAAAAACTCCATAATTTCTTTTTGAACAATTGGCCAGCAATCTTCTTGTTCTAAAATTATGTGATTACTACTCGGTAGAGATACTAATTTTGAATTTTTCAAGTGTTTTGCAAGAAATTCACCCTCTGTAAATGGGACCCTCATATCTTTTTCTGCATGAAGTATTAAGCTAGGAATTTCAATTTTTTTTAATGTTTCTACTACATTTATTTGATCATTTACTCTCAATATTTTAGCAGCGTTTGTTGCTGAAGTAGTAAATTTCATTATATTATTAAATGAATCCATCTGTTCTTTAGATGCTTCAGGTAAAAAGCTACTTGCAAAAAATTGACGAAATGCAGGATTTTCTTGTTCCCAACCATTTAAAATCATTGCTTCATCCATAGATGAAATTTTTTGAAACTCATCAGATTTCATCCTGAAAGCTCTTCCTCTTGCATAACCACCTAAAATAATTAATTTACTTACTTTTTTGGGATATTTAGCAGCATAAGCTAAAGAAACAGCTGTTCCTTGAGATAAAGCAAATAATGGAAAATTTTCCAATCCTGCATCATTTACGACTGCTTCTAGATCATCAACAAAATTATCAAAGCTTATATTTTGTGGCTCCCAGTCTGAAAAACCATTGCCTCGTTGATCAAATCTATAAAAAGAGTGTGAAGATCCAAAAAAATTGAAGTAATGTTTCCAAATGGGACTTCTCCAGTCATGCTCTAGACTTGTCATGAAATTTGGTGCTTTTATAAGAGGTGGGCCTGAACCAAACTTAGCGTAGGCTATAGTAGTATGATCTTGAGATAAACAATAACGAATTTCTTGGTCAGATTCTGTTAAGTCTAAATCTAAATTTTTATCTTTTAAATTTAGTTGATAAACTTCAACTGGTTTTTTTATATTCTTTAAAACTTGATAACCGATATTTTTTAACTTTATATTATCTGTTTTAAGGTTTTCTTTAACCGATGAAGTTATTGATATACCTCCTGGCTCACATATAGATTCAACTCTACTTGCTATATTTACTTCATTTCCATAAATATCATCATTTTCTAGAATAATTTCACCGTAGTTAATACCAATTCTGTACCATATTTTTTTTTCTGGAATAATAATTTTTTCTTGATCGATTATTTGATTTTGAATTTCTATACTGAAAGATAAACTTTCATCACAATTTTCAAAAACTGCTAAGAAACCATCTCCGGTAGTTTTTATTAACTTTCCATTATTTTCACCTAATTTAGGATCTATTATATCTTTGATAATTATTTTTTGTCTTTTAAGTGTATTGATTTCATCTTCTTCTATTAATCTAGAAAATCCAACCATATCACCAGCGACAATTGAAATTTTTTTCTTTTGCATAAATTTTCTTTAATAGATACTTTAAATTAAAAAATTAAATTTTGTATAATTATTTAAACTGGGGTTAATATAATTCTTGTGCATTGACTTAAGAACATGCAGAGCAAAAAATAATTTATTAATTTTTATCCAAAATGCATTAGGAGTTTTTAATTTTATCAATCTCTGAGAGGCTGATTTTATATTAAATGATTAAGATGTTTATCCTACACTTTATAATTTAAAAATTCCATTGAGAATTGGCTTTAAGTTTTTAGAAATTTCTTCTTTATCAACACCCTGCTCTAAACATTCATCTAAATGTTCTGACATATAAATTTGACCAAATTTTTTTAGAGCGTTAATACTTGCTTTTAGTTGATTGAAAGTTTTAACACAATCCTGCTCTTCTTGATCATTTGACAAATCACGCTTTATAGCTTCTATTTGTCCAATGGCTCTATTGAGTCTAAAAATTAGATGTTTGTTTTTTAAATTAATAATTTTAGCTTCCTCTGCATTCATTTTATTATCGCCCTTTAACAATAAATATTTGTGTATTAAAAATCATAATTTTACAAGTTTAAATATTTACAATTTAGTCAAAATTAAGTATACCCATATAGGGTATATTAAATAAACATGGTTTTCAATTTTAAAAATTTTTTTCTAAGTTTTATTTGCTTTATTTTATTTTTTTTAAAGTCAACTTTTGCTGAAACAAAATTATTTATGTTAACAGATAAAACTTGTGGTGTGTGCATTGTTTGGGAAAAACAAATTGGTAAAATTTATAATAAAACTGATGTAGCTAATGTTTTTCCAATAGAGAGATTGTATATAGACAAAATTGACAAAAATAAGCTAAATGCAATATTTAAGACAAACGCTACACCAACTTTTGTTTTCTATAAAAATAATATTGAAATTGGAAGAATTTCTGGTTATTCAAATCCTGAAATGTTTTGGTGGCAAATTGATGAGATAATTGAAAATTAATTTTTTCATTTACTATTAAAAAATAATGTATACCATAGGGGGTATATTCTAAATATAATTTTATTAATCAAGGATTATTGTGATGAAAACCATAAAAATGATAAATATTTCCAGAAGAAATGCTATTGCGCTGATGTTAGGCACAGCTGGATATATTATGTCTTCAGGAATAGCTTTTGCAGGTAAAGAACAAGTTCTTAAAAGAATTGATGAAATTACAAAAGGTAAAGGTGCAAAAGAATTGGATATATTTCTTGACCTTCCTGAAATAGCAGAAAATGGAAATCAAGTTAAAGTTAATTTTGAAATTGAAAGTGAAATGACCAAAGAAAATTATATTAAAAATGTTTATATTTTAGCTGATGGCAACCCTGCTCCAGATGTCGCTAAATTCTCTTTTACACCTGATATGGGTATGTGTTCTGCAACAACTAGAATTAGACTTTCAAAAACACAAAATGTTGTTCTTGTCGCTGAAAATAATAAGAATGAATACTTTATGACTAAGTCTAAGGTAAAAGTTACAATAGGTGGGTGTGGTGGATAATATAGGAGAAAATTATGTCTAAAGTTAAACCTAGAGGAAAAGTTCCAAAAAAAGCTACTATAGATGAAGTAATTGAAATTAAAACACTTATAAGACATCCAATGCATAGTGGTAGAATGAAAGATAAAGATGGAAAAAATATTCCTAGACAAATAATTAATTCATTCAAAGTAGATTTTGAAGGTAAAGAAATATTTAAAATGAAATTAGAGCCATCAATTTCTACAAATCCATATATAGCCTTTCCATATAAGGCAAAAAAAACTGGTACATTCAATTTTGAATGGAAAGATGATAGTGGAAATACATATACCATGAAAAGAAAAATGACAGTTTCTTGAAATGGCTAAAGAAAAAAAAGATATAATTAGCCGTCGATCTATTATTAAAGCTGGGGTAGGTTTAGGAGCTCTTGGTTTGTCTTCTAAATCTTTACTCGCTAAAGAAGCAAATAACAAAAATCTGCCTCCTAATGTTCCAGAATGGACTGAAACTCTAGGCGATGGTGTTGACGTTAATCCTTATGGCATGCCATCTGAATTCGAATCAAACGTTATAAGAAGAAATGTAGAATGGTTAACAGCTAGTACAGAATCATCAGTTAATTTTACACCTTTACAGGATCTTGAAGGAATAGTTACTCCAAATGGATTATGCTTTGAAAGGCATCATGGTGGTACAGCTATAATTAATCCGGTTGATTATAGACTTATGATAAATGGTTTAGTTGACAGAGAAATGATCTTTACCTTAGATGATTTGAAAAGATTTCCGCAAGTTAACAAATTTTATTTTTTAGAATGTGCTGCTAATGGTGGAATGGAGTGGAAGGGTTCACAACTTAATGGTTGTCAATATACTTTTGGGATGGTTCATAATGTTCAATATACTGGAGTTAAATTATCTGATTTAATTCAAGAAACAGGCTTAAAAAATAACGCTAAATGGGTTCTTGCTGAGGGTAGTGATTCCTCAGGAATGACTAGATCAATACCCATAGAAAAAATTAAAGATGATTGTATTATTGCATGGGCAATGAATGGAGAGGCTTTAAGGCCTGAACAAGGTTATCCTATAAGATTAGTAGTTCCTGGTTGGGAAGGAAATATGTGGGTAAAATGGCTCCGTAGAATAGAGTTTGGAGACAAACCATATATGACCAGGGAAGAAACTTCTAAATATACTGACTTATTATCTGATGGAAAGGCAAGAATGTTTACGTGGGTGATGGATGCAAAATCAGTAATTACATCACCTTGTCCTGAAAAACCAGTATTACAAAAAGGTATTCACCAAATTAGAGGTTTAGCTTGGTCTGGAAGAGGTAAAATAAAAAGAGTTGATGTTTCTTTAGATGGTGGAAAAAATTGGAAAACTGCTCAATTACACAGTCCAGTTTTAGAAAAGTCTTTAACAAGATTCACCATTCCATTTGAATGGAACGGTGAAGAGATGCTTTTACAATCTCGTGCAATTGATGAAACCAATTATGTTCAGCCAACAATTAAAGAACTTCAAAATATTAGAGGGGTAAATTCTATTTACCATAATAATTCTATTGCAACATGGTTAATATCAAAAAATGGTAAGGTGGATAATGTTAGACTTGGGTAAATACATTATATTTTCACTATTATCTATTTTTTTTTCTATATCATCGTTTTCTGAAACAAGAAAATTTAATATTGGTAAAATTGCTACAAAACAAGAAGTTGCTGGATGGGATATTGACATAAGGCCAGATGGATTAGGTGCTCCCAAAGGAAGTGGTGATGCGCTCTCTGGCGAAGAAGTTTATGCAGAAAGATGTGCTTCTTGTCATGGTGATTTTGGTGAGGGTATTGACAGATGGCCTGAATTAGTTGGTGGGTCAGGAACTTTAAGTTCACACGACCCAGTGAAAACAACAGGAAGTTATTGGCCTTATGCTTCTACAATTTATGATTATGTTTACAGATCAATGCCCTTTGGAGAGGCTCAAAGTTTAACTTATGATGAGACATATAAAATTGTGGCCTATTTATTAAATATGAATGATATTATTGATGAAGATTTTATATTATCTAACGAAAATATAGGAAAAATTAAAATGCCTAACAGAAACGGTTTTTTATTACCTGATCCAAGACCTGATGTTAAAAACTTAAATGGAAATCCATGTATGAAAAATTGTAATACTCCTACAAAAATTATTGGTAAGGCCAGAGATATAGATGTGACACCTGAAGATGAGAAGTCTTAAATAACATTTAGTTTTTTATGAAAATTTTATGAAATCAAGAAGAGAATTTTTGCAATTAGCTGCGATAACTTCTGCAATAATAGGTTCTCGTTCTTTTAGTTCTGTAGCAGCTAAACAATCACTCTCTCAAAATGAATTATTGCAATTTGATTCAAAAGGACAAGTTACTCTTTTACACATAACTGATTTACATGGTCAATTAAAGCCTGTTTATTTTAGGCCTCCATCAGAAAATTATGGTGTAGGTGATTTTGAAGGAATTCCACCCCATCTTGTTGGAAATGAATTTTTAAAACATTTTAATATTAAACCAAATTCTCCATTAGCTTATGCCCATACTATGGTAGATTATGTCAATTTAGCTAGGGAATATGGAAAACTTGGTGGTCTAGACCGAACCTCAAACATAATAAAACAAATTAGAGCAGAACGTGGAGATAATAAAGTTTTACTTTTGGATGGTGGCGATACATGGCAAGGTTCATACACTTCATTGAAAACTCAAGGTGCTGATATGGTGTCAGCTATGAACCTACTTAGGCCAGATGCTATGGTAGGCCATTGGGAATTTACATTTGGTAAAGACCGGCTTGCTGAACTCCTAGACGAGATGCAATATCCTTTTTTAGGAGGTAATGTTTTTGATACGGAATGGGATGAACCAGTTTTTGAGGCAATAAAATTTTTTGAAAGAGGTGGTGTAAATATAGCAGTAATTGGTCAACATTTCCCATACACACCAATTGCAAACCCTAAATACATGGTAGAAGGCTGGTCATTTGGAATAAGGCCAGAGGTTATTCAAAAAAATATAAATAAAGCTAAGAAAAAAGGGGCTGAAGTTGTCGTATTATTATCACATAATGGCTTTGATGTTGATCAAAAGCTTGCATCAACTTTAGAAGATCTAGATGTTATCTTAACTGGACACACCCATGATGCAATTCCTGAAGCTATTAATATAAATAATACTTTGCTTTTGTCTTCTGGTTCACATGGAAAATACATTGGTAGAATAGATCTGGATATAAAAAAAGGTAAAGTCGTCGATTATGCTTCTAAATTGATTCCAATATTTTCAGATGTTATAAATCCAGACCCAGAAATGACAGAACATATAAATAAATTAAGACAACCCTATGAACAAGAATGTAATAGAGTATTAGGAAAAGCGGATACTCTTTTATATAGAAGAGGTAATTTCAATGGCACTTGGGATGATGTGATTTGTGATGCTATTATGATTGAAAGAGATACGGAAATATCATTTAGCCCAGGCTTTAGATGGGGTACTACATTATTACCTGGTCAAAATATTACCATTGATGATATGTATTCCCAAACCTCAATGAATTACCCTGAAGTCTATAGAATGGAAATGTCTGGAAAGATGATTAAAGATATACTTGAAGATGTATGTGATAATATTTTCAATACTGATCCATTTTTTCAACAAGGGGGTGATATGGTTAGGGTTGGAGGCTTAAGATATACATGCAGTCCAAAAAATAAAATGGGTAATAGAATTAATGATATTGAATTAATATCTACTGGAGATCTTCTTGAATCAAATAAAAATTATATTGTTGGAGGATGGGGGTCTATAAATCCTAATGTTAAGGGTCCTAAAATTTTTAACTTACTAGAAAGTTACATAAGTAAATCAAAATTGGTAAGACCAAAAAATAAAAATAATATAAAAATATTAGGCATGTGAAATTTTGTAAACACTTATGAAATTAAAGAATTGACATAACATTTTATTTTAAGGTTAAATTATAAAATGAAATTTCTACTATTTATATCTACATTAATTTTTCTAACCAAAACGTCATATTCTGATGAAAAGATGCTTGCATTAGGTGATAAGGAATACGGACAACATCTTGCTGGTGAATGTGTTACTTGTCATAAAGCAAACTCTGATAAAGCGATACCCTCAATTAATGGATACGATAAAGAAGTTTTTTTAACTGTAATGTTAGCCTATAAAAACAAAGAAATGGAAAATCCTGTAATGCAAATGATTGCTGGCAGGTTAGATAACGAACAAATTGCATCTTTAGCTCTATATTTTAATAGTTTAAAATAATAATCATTTTTTTTAATTTACAATACAATGTAAGCTGATATCATTTAAATAATACCTTACTGGGTATAGTAAATAAACTATGGGGAGGAGTTTAAATGTCGAAATATACAAGACGTTCTTTTGTAAAAATAGCTTCTTTGTCTGCTACCGCACTTTCAATGCCATCAATTGCTTTTGGTGCTTTGCCAAGAGTCGTTGTAATTGGTGGTGGTGCTGGTGGAGCGACTGCTGCTAAATATATTGCAAAAGATTCTAAAGGGAAAGTAGATGTAACCTTAATTGAAGCATCAAAAAGATATTATACTTGTTTTTTTTCTAATTTGTATCTTGGTGATTTCCGAAATTATGGATCCATCGGTCACAATTATTACGGACTTGCTGTGAATAGAGGTGTCAACGTAGTTCATGAATGGGCAAAATCAGTTGATCCTGCAGCTAAAAAAGTAAATTTAGGGTCTGGTGGAAGTGTATCATATGATAAACTAGTTGTTTCTCCAGGAATTGATCTTAAATTCGATTCGATTAATGGCTATTCCACAGATGTTCAATCCAAAATGCCACATGCTTGGAAATCAGGAACTCAAGTTCAATTGTTAAAGAACAAAGTCAAAGGCATGAAAAAGGGTGGAACATTTGTTATGGTACCACCACCAAATCCATATCGTTGTCCACCAGGACCATATGAAAGAGTTTCAATGATTGCGCATCAATTTAAAAAATCAAATCCTACTGCAAAAATTGTTGTTCTAGATCCAAAGAAAAAATTTTCAAAAATGGGTCTTTTTCAAGAAGCTTGGCAAAAACATTACCCTGGAATGATAGAATGGATTGGAGTTGATACTCATGGTGGATTAAAAAATATAAATGCTGCTACCATGGAATTCGAAACTGATTTAGATACATTTAAGGCAGATGCTGCATCTGTTGTTCCTGCACAACAAGCAGGAGCAATTGCTATGACTGCAGGTATTAATAAAGGAGATTGGTGTCCTATAGTAGCAGGATCAATGCAATCACAAGCTGATGAAAACATATATGTTTTAGGTGATGCATCTATAGCAAAATCAATGCCTAAGTCTGGTTTTTCAGCTAATAGTCAAGCAAAAGTTGCTGCTAACCATATAAGAGGAAGTTTGACAGGAAGTAAGGTTTTCCCTGCAAGATACTCTAATACTTGTTGGTCTTTAGTAGCTACAAATGACGGTGTAAAAGTTGGAGCAAGTTATAAGGCTGGAGCTGAAAAAATTGATGTTACAAGTAAATTCATCTCCAAGACTGGTGAAAGTAGTGATCTTAGAAAAGCTACTTATGAAGAATCTATAGGATGGTATGAAGGTATAACATCCGATATGTTTTCATAATTAATTGATTAAAAGGCAGGAGAAATCCTGCCTTTTTTTATTTTATTTTATTAATTTTCTTTCTAACCATCTTTGCAATAAACCAAATAATGATTAAAATAATTGGAACACAGATTGCTAAAAAGATATCTTTGCTAACAAAGAATTTCTTAAAGTTTAGTGGGTCTATTAAAGTGCTTATTAATCCAATTATATAATATGTCATCGCAATTATTGACAAAGACTCTACTGTTTCTTGTAATCTAAGTTGTGCTCTTGCTCTTACTTCCATAGATTCAAGTAAATTTTTATTTTGTATTTGAACTCCCATTTCAATTTGGGTTCTTACCAGATTATCAGCTCTTTGAGCTCTATTTGCTAGTGATTCCAATCTTCTTGAAAATGCTTCGCAAGTTCTAATGGCAGGTTGAAGTCTTCGGCTTAAAAATTCGTCATTAGTTTGGAAAGAATCTAGCCTTATCTCTCTTAAATCTTTAACTCTTTGTTCAACTAATTTATAATATGCAAAAGTTGCTGATAAACGGTAATTAGTAGAAGAGGATATTTCTTCAATCTTTGCAACAACATATGATAATTCATTTAAATCTTTTTGATAATCAGGATAAGTAATTGATTTTTTATCTAAATTTTTTTTTGCTGTTTGAGAAACGGATTTGGTAATTTCTGTTATTTGTTGTTCTAATTCACTTAAATTAAAACTTTCATCTCTAACTTGTGTTAAACCAAGTAAAGACAGAACTTGATAAGTTTCCAATTCAACAATTCTTTGCAGTAATCGTCCTGTTCTTCTAGTTCTCAGAGCTTTATTTTGAATAAATACTCTTCTAAACCCAGTTCCCAAAAAATCTGTTCTATCAGATTTAAAAGACATGAAAACATTAGCACCATCTTCAGCAACATTAGATCCAGCAAAATTATCATGATAAAAAAATTTTTCAATTTCTATAGGTTTGAATTTGTGATTAGATGGTGCCATTTCAATCCACGATGAAAGGAAATGTTGACCAGGAAAATTTTTTAAAAAATTAATTGGAAGTATGTTTAAAAACTTTATGTCAAACAAGTTCGTTTTATTTTTATTTATTTCAATTTTGTTAGGGTAAATTAGTGTTAAAGAAATAAATTCTGTATGACACTCATATCTTATTATAAGATCTTTGCCTTCAGCCACCCAAAATTTGGATGCTTTGTTAGGTAGACCTTGAAAGTTTAATTTTCTTAAAAATTTATCAAGATAATTCCAAGCTTTGTTTTCATCATTATCTTTAATTAAATATGCAAAATGAAAAGTTCTTAAATTATTCTCTAATTTTATATATGGTCTTGCATGAAGTTCATCTTTAAAGGATGAAATTTTATTTGTACTTATTTTTTTCATTTTTAGTAATTAATTTTTTTAACTTCGATCAATAATAACCATTAATAATATATTAGTATAAATTTTTTAAGTTTTGTATACAGAAAATCAACTTTTGACTAATCTATTAATAATCATTTATACCGACAGTTTTTCAAATAAAATTGCAAATGACGCACCGTGCATATCTCTATCTAATCTAGAACCTTGAATATTTTTTCTTGGAAAGCTAAATTTTATTACTTTTAAATTTTCAATATCAAATCTTTTCAAATGATTTCTTTTGATTTTTAAAATATTTGAAACTTCTTCATTTGATATATTTTTACAAGCATAAAAAAAACTATCCTTATCTTTAAAAAAAAGATCAACTGTCACCCAAAATGGACCAGCATTTTTAGAACGAATATTTTTTGTAATTTTAGATAAGGTTTTCATTTTAAGTATTATGAAATTCTAATTGAAAAAAATCTTTAGGATTATCAATTTCAATTACATGATGGAAACAAAATTCAAATAGTGGTCCTTTATCGATTTCTGGAGGTGAAAATGGAAATGCAAAAGTAGGCATTGGCTCATTTTTTGTTAGTGCTAAATGCAATAAATCAGGATTTAGTAATTTAGCTGAATCGTTTGCTTTTTCTTGGTTGTTTGCTGTAAAAATTGCCATTACGGCTACTTCGTTATTATTAATTTTTAGTGGTTCTAAATTTCCAAGAGTTGCGTCTTTGCCAATAATTCTTAGTTCTAATCTAACATCAAATAAAACACTTTTTTTAGTTTTTCGGTAAAATGATTTTTTAAGTTTATTTATCCATTTATCGATATTTTTAACATAATGAGGATCTCTTATTAATACGATTGATATTGTTTGAAAACCAACCAATCTTGCACCTTCTAATTTAAGTGTATAAGGATTTTTGTTAAACCATTTACTACCTTCTACCCTTACACTGTTTTTTTTATGTTTTTTATATTTAGCATTGCTTACATCTAAATAACCACCCGGCTCTAACAAAATATACGGATCTGCATTTTCATAAAGCATATGAGCAAATACAGTTTGCGGGGTGGCTTTAGTATTTTTACACATTGGTGTTATTGTAAAACCATTGTGGTCAAATTCTAATAAGACTACTCCAGAGTTTGGGTTGTTTGTTGCAAGAGCACCACATTCTGCAATTTTTGCTCCATGCCATGCAGAGGCTATATTTAAGCCATGATAGATTGGCAATGATGCAATTATAGCTGTATCTGTCGAACGACCAGAAATAATTATATCTGCTTTTGTATTTATAGCTTTTTGAATTTGTTCTACACCTGCGAGAGCAACTATATTTGAACAATTGTTTATTATATCTTCATTGATTTTTGGTGCACCTTCTAAAGGTTTAATTTTTCCAGATTTATATTTTTCAAGTACAAATTTATTAGATAAATCTGTTTTTAAAGCTACAATCTTAAGTTTTTCTTTATTTTCTTTTGCAATTTCTTTGGTTATTTTTAACATCCATTCAACAGAACTTTTTGTGCCACACGTCCCTGCTGTTCCTATTAACAATGGAACTTTAGCTTTTGCACGCATTTCCATTAAAATACTCCAATCTCTTTTTGTTGCACTATAGGAGTATTTGCTTTTTCCACTTCCTAGATAATATGGACCACTATCAGTTGAACCACCATCAATAGCGATTAAATCTGGTTTCTGTTTAATGCCATTTATTAAAGCATTTTTATCAAAAGGTATTCCTAACGCACCAGCGGGAACAAGAATTTTTACTGTTTTTTTATTCATAATTTTTTAAATGTTGAGTATAATTATAAACATAGTTAAATTTTTGTAATCCCCTATTCTTAAATATTATGAACAACTGGAAAACTGATTTTAAAGTTAAATTTCATTTAGAGTACCATCATAATGATGGAACAAAAGAAATAGATTATAATTCATTAATAGTGCATGCTGAAGATGAAGATGCAGCAAAAAAAATGATATTAAATCAATATGAGAATTCTAAGTTTTTAAAAATTGATAAAGTAGAAAAACTTTGGAAATATTAATTAAAAAGAATGATAACAATACATTTGCTGTTTTTATTGAAAATTCCGTAAATTCAAACCACATAGTCACACTTAATGACGATATCCATTTTGAAATGACAGAGGGCATTAAATCAAAAGAAGAACTAATCTTGTTTAGTTTTAAATTTTTATTAGAACGTGAGAACAACACATCAATTCTTTCAAATTTTAATTTAGAAACTATTCAAAATTATTTTCCAGAATATAAAAATGAAATACAAAATTGGAAAAATTTATGACAAAAGTTGATGTAATTTGGAATGTAAGATTTGAAGTTACTTTTTATGGAGTAGATAAAGAAGGGAAATCATTTAGAGAAATTAAAGAGAATACAATGAAATTTGATGATAATTTTGAAATACCAAATAAATTACCATTTGATTCAAAAGAAAATGTAGAAATCAACTTTCTTTTATGGGTGGATGGAATTTCACCTAAAAAATTAGTTCCTCTTCCATATGATTATTATAATAAAGATGTAAGATATGGAGAAGAATCAATTGATGTTTTAGAGGTTATAAAAAAGTAAATGCAAAAAAAATTTTTTGTAATTATTTTTATTATTATTTGCATAGGTTTAATGTATGGAAGATTTACAGGTCTCCATGAATTATTTACTTTATCTCAATAGCGAGCAAGGTGTATTTAACTTGTTAATTTATGATGAGTTCTAAATAGACACTAGAATAATCTTAATTTAGGGTAAATATATGAAGTTTTTTTTATCAACTATTATTATTTTTATATTTACCAGTTTAAATGTTCTTAATGCAAAAGAATTAAAAATAGATGAGATTAAAAACCTTAATTCTAAAGTATTTTTCATGAGACATGCTTTGGCTCCTGGATTTGGTGATCCTGAAAACTTTAAATTAGATGACTGTTCTACTCAAAGAAATTTAAGTAATGATGGCATCGATCAAGCTAGAAAGATATCAAATGAATTTAATAAATATGATGTAAAATTTACTAAAGTTTATTCAAGTTATTGGTGTAGATGTTATGAAACAGTAAAATCAATGGGCTTGAAGAATTATCAATTACATTCTGGTCTTAACTCATTTTATCAAAATCATGTAAGCAAAAAGGAAGTCATGAAAGATTTGAGAAATCTAATTTCTTCTTTAGACAAAAAACAAGGGCCTTATCTATTTGTCACTCATTATGTTGTTATTGGTTCCTATACAAAAATATTTCCAGATAGTGGTGGGATTGTAGTTCATGATTTAAATTCTAAATCAAATCATGCACTACAATTATTTTAATTAATTTTTTCCAATGATTGTTTGATATCTTCAATGATATCATCTTCATGTTCTATACCTATTGAAAGTCTAACATATCCTGGTGTGACACCAGCATTTAACATTTCTTCTTCCTTGAGCTGTGAGTGAGTAGTGCTAGCTGGATGAATTGCTAAAGATCTTGCATCGCCTATATTAGCTACATGATAAAATAGTTTGAGATTATCAATAAAGCTTTTTCCTGCTTCCAATCCTCCTTTTAGCTCAATTCCAATTAAAGCGCCTTTACCTTCTTTTAAATATTTATCTGCGTTTTCTTTGAAAAAACTGTCTTGATTTGTAGAAAAAATTACTTTTTCAATTTTATCACTTGTTTCTAAAAATTCTTTAACCTTTAAAGCATTTTTGCAATGTTGCTTTATTCTAAGTGATAAGGTTTCTAGACCTTGAATGATTTGAAATGAGTTAAAAGGGCTTAAGGCAGATCCCAAATCTCGAAGTAAGACTACCCTTGCTCGTATAATAAAAGGTATATTAGCGCCTGTTAATTGTGGAACAGCATCTCCCCAAACTGCACCATGATATGATTTATCAGGTTCCCATATATTTGGATGACGAGATTTATTTTTTGACCAGTCAAAGTTTCCTGAATCAACAATAATTCCACCTATACTTGTGCCATGACCACCTATATATTTTGTTAATGAATGCATTACTATAGCGGCACCGTGCTCAATGGGTTTGCAAATTATGGGACAAGCTGTATTGTCGACTATAAGAGGTATAC